>Ga0310343_10001810_pt1 | contig 11081 bp, 8 predicted proteins | sample HC15DNA2025_MG_FD_203519 | JGI IMG/M metagenome (GOLD analysis project Ga0310343, IMG submission 203519) | Marine microbial communities from station ALOHA, North Pacific Subtropical Gyre - HC15-DNA-20-25_MG | ecosystem: Environmental > Aquatic > Marine > Oceanic | place: Pacific Ocean: North...
AACAAATTTATGCCGATACCAATTAAATTTGGTACGAAAGAAGAAACAATTCCTTTGCCGAAAAATTCGCCTAAAGATGCTAAACCAAAGACTAAAACTGTTGATAATATAATAAATAATACAAATCCAGCTTGGACTAAAACTCCGTCAAAACTAAAAGAAGATGATTATTCAAAATTTTACAGAGAATTATATCCAATGCAATTTGAAGAACCACTTTTTAATATCCATTTAAATGTTGACTACCCATTTAATTTGACTGGTATATTGTATTTCCCAAAAATAAATAATGACATAAATATTCAAAAAGATAAAATTCAATTATATCAGAATCAGGTTTTTGTTACTGATAATGTTGAGGGAATTGTTCCTGAATTCCTAACCTTACTTAGGGGAGTTATAGATTCTCCAGACATACCATTAAATGTATCAAGAAGTTATTTACAAGCTGATAGCGCTGTAAAAAAAATTAGCAATTATATAACTAGAAAAGTAGGAGATAAATTAAATAGTTTATTCAAAAAGGACAGAAAAAGTTTCGAGGATAAGTGGAATGACATAAAAGTAATTATTGAATATGGTATGCTCTCTGAGGATAAATTTTACGACAAAGCAGATGGATTTGCTTTATATCCAAATATTGATAACAAATTTCTTACTTTTTCTGAGCTAAAAGAAAAAATAAAAGACAGTCAAACTGATAAAGATGAAAAACTAATAATATTATATTGTTCCAACATAGATGAACAGCACTCTTACATAGAAACAGCCAAAGAAAAAGGTTATGAAATTTTGTTGTTAGATTCTCCAATTGTACCTCATCTTATTCAGAAAATTGAATCTAAAAATGAAAAGGTTTCATTCGTTAGAGTTGATGGTGATTCTATTGAAAACTTAATCAAAAAAGATGAATCATCTGTTTCTAAACTCACTGAAAAAGAAAAAGAAGATTTAAAACCAATAATTGAAAAGTTTATTCCAAAAGATAAATATACTGTCCAAATAGACTCACTTAGTTCATCCTCATTACCATTTGTTCTAACTCAACCTGAATTTATGAGAAGAATGAAAGAAATGCAGCAGACTGGTGGATCTGGAGCAGGAATGTATGGAAATTTCCCTGAAATGTATAATCTAGTTGTTAATTCAAACCATGAACTTGTTGGAGAAATATTAAAAACAAAAACTAAAAATAAAAGAGAAAGATTAATTAATCAAGCTTTAGACTTAGCAAGACTTTCTCAGAATTTACTTAAAGGTGAAGATTTAACAAAATTTATTCAAAGAAGCGTTGATTTGATAAAATAATCAAAACTTAAATTGAAAGAACTAGAGATACCTAAAAAAAAAATTTGGAGACCTAAATTAATTGGAGCATCAATTGTCTATTATCCCAATTTTTGGACTGATAACGAATGTGATTATTATTTTAAGAACCTTATGGAAATTATTCCATGGAGAAAAGACAAAATAAAGGTTTTTGGGAAATTGTATGATCAGCCAAGATTAACGTCACTTCATTCTGATAATATTAACCCTTACTCTTACTCAGGGATAAAAATGTTCCCAACTAAAATGAACAAATCATTAAATGAAATTAGAAAAAAAATTTATAAAGTATGCAATGAAAAATTTTCATCTGTTTTAATAAATCTTTACAGGGATGGTAATGATAGCAATGGATGGCACGCTGACGATGAAAAAGAATTAGGAGCTAATCCTACAATAGCATCTGTCTCGTTCGGAGAAGAGAGATATTTTCAAATGAAACACAAAAATCTAAAAATTGAGCCTATTAAATTTAAACTTGAAAGCGGTAGTTTATTAATTATGAGTGGAACTACTCAAAATGAGTGGTATCACAAAATCCCCAAAACATCAAAGAAAATATCTTCAAGAATTAATTTAACTTTTAGAAAGATTTCTAGTCACAAATCTTCATAATTAGCAAGAAATAAATATTGTTTTTACATTATTTTTTTAATTTTTTGTTTAATTCTTAATTATAATCCAAAATTTAATCAAAAAATTTTTTTTTATTATCAATTATTTAATTTTAAGGATGATCTACACAAAACAAATATTTCTTTATTTAATTGCTTTTTTATTTTTTTCTAATCAAAATTTTTACGGTCAATCTAATAAAAATGGGTCAGCTAAATTTTCAAATGAAGAATTTATTTTAGATGGTATTGATAAAGAAAAAATTTGGGAATCATCAGAAATTATAACCAATTTCAATTCTTTTTTTCCTATTCATTTAAATAAACCTTCTCAAAAAACTGAAATTAAAATTGTTTATGACAAATCAAATATTTATGTTTTTGCAAAATGTTTTATCACAAATGAAAAATTAAATACTCCATCACTTGAGAGAGATAACCAAGAAAGAGGAAATGAAGGGATAGCAGTTATCTTTGATACATATCAAGATGGAAATAATGGATTTTGGTTTGAAGCTGATCATAATGGAGTTAAAAAGGATGCATTACTTTCAAACGGAGGACAACGATTTCCCCAAGACCTTGATTTTACTTGGGATATTTCATGGGATGTTAAAACATCAATTAAACCTGATTTTTATACAATCGAGTTTAAAATTCCTTTTAATTCACTAAAATTTCCTGAAGATAGTCGAAATTGGAACATTCAATTTATAAGAATTGATAGTCAAAAAAAGGCTTTTAATTTGTGGAGTCAAGCTCGCAAAGGTAGTACACCTTTTGATCTTGCTTTTTTTGGTGAATTGACTTTTGATATTCCATTAGGTAAATCTAAATCTCCTTTGGTTATTATTCCTTACAGTAATGGTCAAATATCAAGAAATTATGAGAATAAAATTAATTCAAGTGATTTTTCGTTTGGAGGTGATGCTAAAATTTCCATTGGCAATGGAATGAATTTAGATCTTACTTTTAATCCTGACTTTTCCCAAGTTGAAGTTGATGACCAAATAATTAATCTTACTAGATTCGAGGTCAATTTACCCGAAAAAAGGCAATTTTTTATACAAAATAATGACTTATTCGCAAACTTCGGTGACTCTAGAGACTCTAGAGCATTTTTTTCAAGAAGAATTGGTGTTGCTAAAGATCTAGATGGAAATACAATGGAAAATAGAATAATAGCAGGGCTAAGGCTTAGTGGTAAAATTTCTAATAATCTAAGATTAGGATTTTTAAACATGCAAACTGATCAAGATTTAAATAATGGAATATCAGCAAATAATAATTTAGTTTTAACTCTTCAGCAAAAAGTATTCACAAGATCTAATATTGGTTTAATTTATATAAACAGACAAAAAACTGGTAATTCAAATACAACAAATAATCAGGAAAAATTCAACAGAGTTTTAGGACTGGACTATAATTTACTTTCAAAAAACTCTATATGGACTGCAAATATTCATGCTCATAATTCTTTTAGTGAAACAAAAAAAAATAATCCATATTCAATTGGATCTTTAATTATTTACAATACAAGAAATAATAATGTGAGATTTAAAATTTTAAAAATTGGAGAGGGTTATGAATCAGACTTGGGATTTGTTATGCGAAATGGAATTTATAAAAATATTTTACGATACCAAAGGAGATTTTGGATAGAAAATGAAAAATTAAGACTGATTACTCTTTCACAATTAATAAGATATATTGACAGACCTCACCTAAATTCATTAATAACTGATAGAAATTTTTTCACAACAGCAGATATAGAACTCACAAATAGATCTTCATTTTCCCTAAGTTTTCAAAAATCATTGACTTATTTGGAGAATGATTTTAATATAACAAGAAATGATAATGCCGTTCCTCTTCCTCCAGGTGAATATAATTATCACAACTTTAACCTAAGTTATTCAGGGGATAATACTAGAAATTTAAGTATTAACGGTGAATTAAGTGCTGGCAAATTTTACAATGGAAATAAATTTTCTATACAAACAAAATTGAATTACAGAATTCAACCTATTTTTCAATCAAGTCTAAATATTAGCTATGACAAAATAAATTTACCTAAGCCTTATGATTCTGCAGGTCTTTGGTTAATTGGACCTAAAATTAATTTTACTTTCACAAAAAAGCTATTTTGGTCAAATTATATACAGTACACGAGTATAAGTAAAAACTTAGGTGTTAATTCAAGACTTCAATGGAGATTTGCTCCTTTGTCAGATCTATATCTTGTATACAATGACAATTATTTTGCTTCAGACTTTTTTGCTCCAAAAGTTAGAAGTCTTACTTTCAAATTATCTTATTGGATTAACATTTAGGTAACATATACCAATTAAAATTGTTATATATTTGATAGCATTATACTAAATGAGAACATTAACAGTTTTATATCTTGTTTTCTTTTACTCTTTTCACAGTTTACTCTCTCAAGAAAAGTATAAAATATCTGCCTCATACACTGAAGAAACTATTAGTTTAGACGGAATTGATGATGAAGCTTCTTGGAGTAAAGCTTCAATGATTTCAGATGAATTTAATGGTCTTATTCCAATACCTGAGAATAAGGGTAGTCAAAAAAATGAAATTAAAATTATTTACGATAATAAATTTTTATATGTTTTTGCAAAAGCATATACAACTGCAGATAAAGTTGGAGAACCCTCATTAAAGCGCGATGCAAGGACGAGAGGCGCAGACGCTATCCTTGTTATGTTTGATACTTATAGTGATGCCTCTAATGCTTTTTGGTTTGAATCTACATCTTCTGGAGTTAAAAAAGATGCTTTAATTTCTAATGGAGGACGGAGCTTTGGAAATGATATAGATTTTTCATGGGATATTAGATTTGATGTTAAAACAGTTAAACACAATGGATATTACAGTGTAGAATTTAGAATCCCTTTTAGCTCACTTAAATTCCCTGAAGGTTCAACTAAATGGAAAGTTAATTTTTATAGAGCAGATAATGTGTATTCTGAATTTAATTCTTGGACCTATATTCCTAAAGGTCAAAAATGGAGTGATATTTCTTTTTTTGGTGATTTAATATTCGAAAAACCTTTAGGGAGCTCTAAGAGCCCTTTAATACTTATACCTTACTCCAACGGAATAACATCAAAAAATTATGAAAATAAAACAGATTTTAATGACTTTTCTTTAGGTGGAGATGCTAAAATATCAGTTGGCAATGGAATGAATCTAGATTTGACTTTTAATCCGGATTTTTCTCAAGTTGAGGTAGATGACCAAATAGTAAATCTTACAAGATTTGAAGTTAATTTACCTGAGAAAAGACAATTTTTTATTCAAAATAGTGACTTGTTTTCAAGTTTAGGAGACTCGAGGGATTCAAGAGCATTTTTTTCAAGAAGAATTGGTGTTGCAAAAGATCTCAATGGAAACACAATTGAAAATAGAATAATTGCCGGTCTAAGACTCAGTGGTAAAATAACAGATAATTTAAGACTAGGTTTTTTAAATATGCAAACTGAACAGGATAAAAGCAATAATATTAGTTCAAATAACAACATGGTCTTGTCACTTCAACAAAGAGTTTTTTCTAAATCAAATATTAATTTATTTTTTATTAACAGAGAAAAAACTGGTGATTCCAATTTAGTTAATGATCAGGAAAAATTTAATAGAGTTTTGGGGGTAGATTACAACCTGAGATCAAAAAATTCAAAGTGGTCAGGGTCACTGTTTTATCATAATTCTATGGATGAAATAAAAAAAGATGATTCTTATTCAACTGGAATAAATCTTTTATATAACAGTAAAAATCATGGAGTTTATTCAAAAATCATAAGTATTGGAGAAGGATTTGAATCTGATCTAGGGTTTATTAGAAGAAAAGGTATTTTCAAACAATTTTTAAGATACGAAAGAAGATTTTGGATTGAAACTAATAAAATAACGAATATTAGTATATCTCAAAATTTTAGATATATAACAAAACCTAATAAAAATTCACTGATAATGGATAGAGATTATTCAGCTGGATTTGAAATTAATTTTAAAAGCTTATCAAACTTAAGCATAGATTTTAGTTACCCATACACTTACCTTGACAGTGAGTTTAATGTTACTCGAAAAGATGGAGCTGTTCCAATTCCAATTGGAGGGTATAACTATCCAAATTTTCAAATTTCATTTAGGAATGGATTCTTTAATAAGTTTAGTTATTTTTTTGAAATTGGTGGGGGTCAGTTTTTTAACGGTAATAAAAAATCTTTCCAATTAAGATTAAACTACAGAGTTGAACCAGTATTTCAAACAAGTTTAAATATTAGCTATGATAAAATTAAATTACCAAAGCCTTATGACTCATCTGGTTTATGGTTAGTTGGACCTAAAATTAAATTTACATTCAACAAAAAACTTTTTTGGTTAAATTATATACAATACTCTAATATCGGAGAATCCCTCGGGATAAATTCGAGACTACAATGGAGATTTGCACCGCTATCAGATTTTTATTTAGTTTATAATGATAACTACATTGCATCAAATATTTTTGTTCCTAAAGTAAGAAGTCTTAATTTTAAGATCAGTTATTGGTTTAATTTGTAAAAAAAATGACGAATTATATACTCAAGTTTTTAATCCCTTCAATATTCATAATAAGTTGTAGCTCTGAAGAAAAGAAAAATATGAATATCATTGGATCAATTGACGGATTAAAAAAAGGCACATTATATTTACAAAAAATATCAGACTCCCTAATAAAAAATGTTGACTCAATTGAGATTGACGGAAACAACAAGTTTAAACTAGGTGATAATATAAGTGATTCTCAAGTCTATTATCTTTATCTAAAAAAAAATGATGGAGATACTCTTAATGATAGAATTCCTTTTTTTGCTGAAAAAGGCGATATAATAATAAATACTCGTCTTGCGACATTTGAGAGTAGTGCTAAGATTAGTGGGTCAAATAATCACATAATATGGCAAGAATATAAAAATATGATGAGGAAATTTGACGATAAAAATCTTAAAATAATCAATGAGTATATTAATAATAAAGATAATATGACAGATAAAGAGAGACTCACTATATTTGATGAAGAAACAAATAAACTTTTAAAGAGAAGATATTTATACTCTCTCAACTTTAGTATGAGAAATAATTTCTCAGAAGTTTCAGCATTTATAGCACTATATGAAATTCCAAATACAAATCCCAAGTATATTGATTCTGTATACAATAATTTCACTGAAAATGTAAAAAATTCAGTTTATGGCAATCTACTAAAACAAAAATTAAACCAAGAAAATATAAATTGATTACATGTGAATATGTAATATTTTTGTTTTTTTCCCTTTTAGTTTGATTAATTCAATTTCAGCTGGTAAAAATAGAGTTTCTCCAAAAAATAACTTCTTTTTAAAATTTGTTTCATGATATAATATTTCACCTTCTAAACACATTAATATACTGAAAGAATCTATTTTTTTTAACTTTAAAATAATTTCGCCATCTACTATAATTAATTTCGTTAAAAATTTTTCAGTATTAGTTAAAATGACACTTTTATTTCTTTTTGGTTTATATCTAACAAAATAATTTTCGTCTTTTTCAAGTTTAATAGCTTTATTTGCAAGATTTGTATGAAGCTCTCTTTCATTTCCTTTTTGATCTTTTCTCCCATAATCATAAATTCTATAGGTAATATCCGATGCTTGTTGTATTTCTGCAAGTAAAATATTTTTACCTATTGAATGAACTACTCCAGGATTAATTAAAAAAGCATCATAAGGTTTTACTTTTTTAAAATTTAATATCTTTTCAAGTTTATTTTTTTTTAAATAGGCTAAATACTTTTCGCGACTTATATTTTCCCTAAAACCTACTGATATTTTTGAATCTGGCATTGATTTAATTATGTACCACATTTCTAATTTTCCATTTGAGTTGTGGAATTTCTTTGCAATTGTATCGTCTGGATGAAGTTGAACCGACAAATCTTGTTTTGCATCAATAAATTTTATCAATAAAGGAAATTCATATCCAAATTTTTCAAAAATTGATTTACCAATTAATCGATATTCGTAGTCAATAATTAACTTATCCAATTTTTCTCCCTTCAAAACACCCTCTGAGACTATGGATACAGAGTTTTTAATTGCAGATATCTCCCAACTCTCACCAATGCTATTACCAAGAAAAGGTTTTTTTAATTTGTTTTTTAAATTATCACCTCCCCATATTCTCTCTTTTGGTTGTGGTATAAACTTTAAAGGTGGTAACTTTTTCATATACCTTAACCTATGGTCCAGTATATTTTACAAAATTACGAGGTGTCTCATATAATGTGATCTCTAGATCAAGATCTTGGTCTATCTTCTTTTTTAAAATATTGTATATCACAACAGCAATGTTTTCAGCAGATGGCATTAATTTTTTAAACTCAATAACATCCATATTTAAATTTTTGTGATCAAAACGTTCTTCAACCTCCTCTTTTATCAAATCTTTCAATTTTTTTAAATCCATAACATATCCAGTTTCAGGATCTACATCACCAGTAACACTAACAATTAATTCATAATTATGTCCGTGAAAATTTGCATTAGCACATTTTCCAAAAAAATCTTCATTTTTTTTATCAGACCAATCATTTCTATACAATTTATGTGCTGCATTAAAATGAGCTTTTCTACTAACTGTAACTTTCATATTTAAATTTTTAATTTTTCTAAAAAATTATCAAAAATAAGTTTAAACCAAAAGGTGTATCTACCAGAATTTTCTATTAAGTCTTTTTTAATATCCTTAACACTCATCCATTTCCAGTCCGAAACCTCTGAAACATTAATATTAGGAGATCCACTATACTTCCCACAAAACACATGATCAAACTCATTTTCAATCAAACCATTCTCAAATTTAACTTTATATTTAAAATGAAATATTTTTTCTAAACTTGTCTTGATTCCCATTTCCTCAAAAAGTCTTCTCTCAGCTGCCTTACTGACTAATTCATCTTTTCTAGGATGACTACAGCATGTATTTGACCACAAACCAGGTGAATGATATTTATCTAAAGCTCTTTTTTGAAGTAAAAATTCATCATTATCATTAAAGATGAAGACTGATAAAGCTCTGTGTAATTTACCTTGTTTATGGGCATCTAATTTTGACATTGTTCCAATAGTGTTATCATTTTTATCTACCAATATAACTTTCTCTTCCATAATATTGTAAAATTACCTATTTATTAATCAAAAACCTATATTAGTTTTAATAAGAAAATTTATTTTTGAAAAAAATTATTATGGATAAAACAATTTTTTTTAAAAGAAGAACATTCGGAATTATTTCACACCCAGACGCTGGTAAAACAACTTTAACTGAAAAATTGTTATTATATGGAGGAGCTATAAATGAAGCGGGTGCCGTTAAATCAAATAAAATAAAAAAAACAGCTGTTTCAGATTTTATGGAAATTGAAAAACAGAGGGGAATATCTGTTAGCACATCAGTTTTAGCATTTACTTACAAGGATAAAAAAATAAATATTTTAGATACTCCTGGTCATAAAGATTTTGCTGAAGATACTTACAGAACTATTTCAGCAGTTGACAGCGTTATAGTTGTTATAGATATTTCAAAAGGCGTTGAAATACAAACTGAAAAATTGGTTGAGGTTTGTAGAATGAGGAAAATTCCAATAATTGTTTTTATAAATAAATTAGATAGGGAAGGCAAAGATCCATTTGATGTTCTTGATGAAATTGAAAGTAAGCTTAAATTAAAAATAAGTCCTTTCACATATCCTATTGGAATTGGTCAAGATTTTCAAGGTATATACGATTTTGAAGAAAAAAAAATAAAAATTTTTGAAAATTATAACAAGTTAAAATTAATTGATCCGACTTACAGTTATTCAATTAATGATAAAAAAGCTTTTGATAAGCTTGGAAACAAAATAATAGAAAATTTAAGTAATGAAATTAATCTTTTAACTACAGTTTATCCAAAATTTAATTTAGAAAGTTACTTAAAGGGAGATTTAAATCCTGTTTTCTTTGGTTCTGCATTGAACAATTTTGGTGTAAAAGAATTATTGAATATTTTTATAAAAATAGCACCTGAACCACAAAAAAAAGAAGCAATAGAGAGAGTGGTTTTGCCAAACGAAGAAATATTTTCAGGATTTGTTTTTAAAATTCATGCAAATATTGATCCAAATCACAGAGATAGAATTGCTTTTGTAAAAATAGTTTCTGGTAAATTTTTGAGGAATAAACCCTATTTACATGTAAGACTTAATAAATTTTTTAAATTTTCTAGACCTAATACTTTTTTTGCAGAAAAAAAGAAAATAGTTGACGTTTCTCTTCCAGGAGATATTGTGGGTCTTCACGACACAGGTAACTTTAAAATTGGAGATTCTTTAACATCTGGGGAAAAATTAAATTTTAAAGGAATTTTAAACTTTTCACCAGAAAATTTCAAATATATAAATAATGAAGATCCACTTAAATCAAAACAATTAAATAAAGGTATAAGTCAATTAATGGACGAAGGTGTAGCTCAATTATTTGTTTTGAATATAAACAATAGAAAAATTATTGGAACTGTTGGCGCTCTTCAATTTGAAGTTATTAAATATAGACTTGAAAATGAATACGGAGCTAAATGCAGTTACGAAAACCTAAAAATATATAAAGCTTTTTGGATTGACGAGAAAAACAGTGACAAAGATGAATTGGTTGAGTTTAAAAAATTAAAAAATAAATTCTTAGCCAAAGACAAAGAGAGCAAAAGTGTTTATTTAGCTGACTCTGACTTTTCTATCCAAATTATTAAAGAAAAATTTCCAAAAATAAAACTTCAAGAAAAATCAGAATTTGATTAGGCCTCACCAGTTGGACCAAAATTTATAGGAAATTTTGGCTCAATTTGAGTTTTGATTTCACCATTAGAAACTTCAAATTTTTCTATATTTTCTTTTAATGCTTTATTTAATCTCTTAGCATGTTCCGGAGTTATTATTATTCTTGACTTAACCTTAGCCTTAGGTGATCCGGGCATTAGTGAGATAAAATCTAAAATAAATTCAGATGAAGAATGGTTTATAACAACTAGGTTGGCATATTTACCCTCAGCAACTGT
>Ga0310343_10001811_pt1 | contig 11079 bp, 5 predicted proteins | sample HC15DNA2025_MG_FD_203519 | JGI IMG/M metagenome (GOLD analysis project Ga0310343, IMG submission 203519) | Marine microbial communities from station ALOHA, North Pacific Subtropical Gyre - HC15-DNA-20-25_MG | ecosystem: Environmental > Aquatic > Marine > Oceanic | place: Pacific Ocean: North...
AAGATTTTGTTCGTACTGGCTGTAGGTTTTCTTCAATTTCTTTAATTCGTCGCGCTTTGACGCCATTTCTGAGAAAAATCGAATCGAGCGTGGTGGTACCTAATCCCATGATGATGCCAGCGACGCCAAAAAGTGGGCCTACCCACCAATCCGTTTCGAATGTCCCAGACTCGCCGACGAAGAAGAAACCGATCGGCTCAGAGAACATGCTTATAAATTGCTCGGAAAGCGGATTATGGAGAATTGGAGCCAATATGATGTTCATGTCTAAGACAAGAGGGTGAGTGTAGTGCAAAACATCAAATCGCGAGTGTTGATGATCGAGTAAAGGACCGAGCACGAAGGATGCAGCAAACATGACCAATGCTTCGTTTGCCAGTGCAGTCGCTTCAATAGTCTTTTCATTCTCTAACCACTCTCCGCTCAACAATTTCGTTTTTGGTCCGGCGTCATCGTCGCCGGCATCTTCGTCTTGTGTTTTTCCATCTTCCTCTTCTTCGTCCAAAATTTTATTGTAACTTTCCGTCCACTCTCGCGGCTGCTCCTCCGATAATCGTTGTAACTCGGACAGTGGAGAGATATCTTTCTGGTTCTTCCTCGGCATGTTTTCATCTTTATTTCTTCTTCTGTCTTCGCCGTTTTCCTTCGTCGTTGCTTTAGTAGTAGTTCTTGTTATCGTTGTTGTTGTTGTTGAATTTCTCCTTATTCTTTTCCTTCTTCCTCTTTCTAACAAGAACGATTTGTTGTTGTTGTTGTTGTTGTTGTTGTTGTTGTTTCCATACGACGTGGATGCTGTCAACGAGGAAAGTGCACGCATGATGTTGGAGGCGATGGTGGATGCGTCTCGACGCGCGCGAGAGTGGAAAACACAAAGTGAGGAAGGAAAGAAGATGCGAGCGAGACTTGCGGTGTTCAAAAAGAATGAAGAATTCGTAAAAGAAAAAAACAAAGAAAAGAATCTGCACTTTTTCTTCGGCTTTTGTGGCTCCTGTGTGTATTCGGAGTTGACGGTGGTGGTGACTACGAGAGTCGGGTAACGACAATGGAATTTAAGACGACGACGTTAAAGTACGGTTTGAACCCCGCCGCGAAGGGTGGCGCTTCGAAAAAGAACAAGACGAAGAAACCCCCCGCGTTGAGTCTTTTCGAGAACGAGAGCGACGACGACGAAGATGAAAACAATACTAACGGCGTGAGTGAAGCAGAGAGAGCCAAAAAACGACACAACGAGGAAATTAAACGACAGCAAGAAGCGGCAAAAGCGAAGGGAGACGCCGAAGCGAAGGAAATTTACGAACAAGCTTTGAAAGAAGACCCGAACATTTTCGCCTACGACGACGCTTTAACAGATATTGAAAAAGGTAGAGAAGCAACTTTGCGAGAGGAACACGGGGAAAAAATCGAACGGAAATCGAGGTATATAGCTCAACTGAAAGAAGCGGCTGATTTCAGAAAGCGAGAACAGGATATCACTTACGAACGACGACTTATGAAAGAGCGCGAGAAGGAGGACGAGTTATACGGCGAGAAAGAAAAGTTTATAACATCGGCCTACAGGAAAAAGTTGGAAGAAGATGAAAAGTGGAAGAAAGAAGAGCTTGAGCGCGAACGGAGAGAAAAGGAGCGAGAAGTAGACGGAAAATCAGATATGACGTCCTTTTATGCTAATCTGATGAATAGAAACGTAGCAACTGGAGGTGATACTGCGACGCATTCCAGGAAGGCACCAGAACCGAAAGCCGCCGATTCTTCGTTAGTTGTTTCGCAAATCGAGAAGAACAAAGAAAAGGAGATAGAAAGGACAATAACGAAGGAAAAATTTCCAAAGTCAGGAATTTTCAGCGACGATAAGAAAGAAACACCGATGAGTGCAATAGAAAGAACGGTAGATGATAAGAAACAATTAGAAGACCAGAGTGAAGATGACTTGCGCAAAAAATCAAATGTGGGAGAGATTGCAGTGAAAAAGTCAGCAACGATAGATAGAGAGGAGAAGGCTAAGAGTGCTCGCGAGCGGTATCTCGCAAGAAAACGAAAAGAACCATCATAATTAGGCGCCAATAAAACATAAACAGCGGACAGTGCTTTTTGTATTCTACACGCATGAAGCTATGTAATCACTACAACAGTCTCCAGTCGATACACACATTGAATCACAGCAACACACATTCGATTCATCTGTGTAATCGCACAATCCGCATATATTTGGACTCTGCACAATACAACTGCCGATGTGCATATGTGTGTTCTGCGGCTGCGGTGGCGGTATTTGCGGTGGTGGTAGTGATGTAGTTGTAGAAGGTACTTCTGGCGGTGGAGGACTCTTTATATCGACGGAAGTTGTTGGTGGTGGTGGTCTTGTTTGATAGAGCCAACTGAATTGCGTCACACGCCGAGGAGCTGGAGGTGGCCTCGGAGGTGGTGGCGGAGGCGGCAAGCTTTCTGAGAGATATTCTTCATAGGTTGAATCGCCCTGCTCATCTTCGAATAATAGCAGAAGAGAACTGTGATAGCGCCCGATCGGATGTAAAATGCGGTCAACGAGGATTAATTTCATCCCGTTGTGTGAATGCGCTCCGTTCGTTAATATCAAAGCTTCACGTTCTGTTTCACCGTAAGCGAAGTTTCTGCTCGACGCGAAGGCATTATATCGCTGCTCAACATTGTTCGTGGTGGTGGTGGTGGTGGTGGTGGTGGTAGCTTTTTGTTGTCTCGACAAAAAGTACTGGATTGAACAAAAATACGAAAAGTCACCACAACAATCGCCATTTGCCATACACGCGTCATCGCAACAACACGTTTTCAGTTCAATGTTATCGCAAGAACCGCAGCGATTCAAACATGTTGTAGGGGTAACATCCGTATTTAATGACGAAAAAGATACGTTTGTGCTAGCAACTTCGGTTGCCTCATCATAAGGCACAATATCAATTGGTCGTAACGTAGTACGTGCAGATAGAGTTGAATCATCACAGTATTTCGAAAACAACGCATTTTTTGTGGAAACTTTGCGAAATGAAAATGAATCGCATACGTGCTTGTCAATTATCGATACCGAACGCAATAGCGAACTCAACGCTTTTCTATGAACTAATAGTGCGTGTGCGCCCGTACTGCTGTCTCTATCTCGCGAGAGAAGTATTTTGAGCGCTTCCTTTTCACCAAGTTTTGAAATAAATTTAGATTTTACATCGCTCAATATCATCGACGGGTCAATAGCATCAAACATATGCGCACGAGCAACATTTCTCAGAGTTGCTTGCTCGGAAGAGAAAGAAAAGTCATCATATTCAGACCTATTCCCCCCGTTTTGTTCTCTCAAAGAAGAGCGAAGAAACAAAAATGCATCATCGATGGGCGCAAACAACGTGATAGCTTTTTGGATCGCTTGCAAACGCATAAGCTCTCCACTTATCTCCAGAATACGTGCAAATTTTCTCAAGTTTCTATTCTTAATTATTTTTGTCGCGATAGAACTTACGCATCGATACGCATTCGGAATTAACATGGACTGACACCATTTATAGTTGTCATAAAAACAAGCGTGTTGAATGGAATATGCGGTGGTGTTGTTCGTTTGTGTTATTTTCCCGCATTTGCCGAATTGCGCGCCATCTTTTAAATCGGGACTTCCAAAAGTAATGTTATTCGAGCCTACGCGTCTCAAGTTCTGTAATCCATCGAGTGAACGTAAATTCGTTGTTGCATTTAAGTTCAAATTCCCTTCGACGGTTTGCAAAGCCATAAAGTTGGAAATATGTCTTATGCTTTCTGCGAAAACCGTAAAATCCCGGCCAATGTGAAACATGTTTCGAAAACATCCAATCTCAAGAACTTCTAAACTTTTAGTCGCGTTGATTAAGAACGATCCACCAACACTTTCGAGTGACGGAAATGCGGTCGATTCAATTCGATGTACGCCTGCGTGGATTCCAAAATTTTGTCCAACTTTTTCGAGATTTGTCATCGAGTTTTGAATACTCAACGAGGATGAGGAGGATCGCGTCTCAATGTAGACGAATGACCCCCGAATAATTCTTAAACTTGGAAAGAAATCGTTTCGCGACAATAAAGCATCACTGTTTCTGATAGTCAAGTTTCCTTTTATATACAACAATGACGTCAGAGAGAATGAGTCATGTTCTAAGTCAAATATGTCGAGATCGTGGACAATTCTGAGTTTATTGAAAACATTTTGCTTGCTCGGAAACGTTCCAGTCATCGAAAGTTTTCCCGTAATACGGGTGACATTACGTGTAACTACATCTGCATCATCAATGCTTTCAATCCCGGCGCCGCTTCTTTTGGATATGATAATTTTTTTGTTGCTCGAAGAGGATGCGAACAAGTCGCCATCAAAATTCAAAGAAAAGACGTACCGAACGACGTGCTGCACAACGAGTAGAAAAACAACGGCAGACATCGCTTTAGCCGCTTCTAAATCTTGAACTAGTCATAAGACGCGCATCTATGAGTATACGTGCGCGTAGAAGCACCTGCAATCATCAGTCGTATTTTTTATTTTTGGAAAAAATGCATGCGTTTTTATTGTTTTGATATGATTAGCTACCGTGTACGTCGTAGTGCATGGGGGTATATTTACACATATGTATTTTGTGTGTATCTATTTTCGATCGTCCAACAAACAACATACCACTCGAGCGATGCGACAGTCGTAGGAGAAGAAGGCACTTTGTTCCCCCTCTTCTTCCTCCTTTTCTTCTTTCGAACGGCCTGTAAAATCACGATCGTGGGACGGAGCTATTCGTTTACATTGTAAACGTATCTGTACGCAGAACGTATCTGCGCGTAACGAGCCGCAGGCGATCCAAAAAAAGCCTCCTCCTTTGGTACTGCGTCTTCTTTTTTCGTCGTCGCCCTTGTCGAGCGCTTGGGATAGGTCCATTATTTTAAGTGGTACCGTTTTTTCCTTGGTTGAGGTTGTGATATCGGTGGTCGACGTATTTTCCACCGAAACGCGGACGTAGCGAGGGTTTGAGAACCATCGAGTAGAGGAGCGCGAGCACGGACGATGTTGTTTTTGGCGCCTATCGTCGGCAATAGTTTCTTCTTCTCCTTCACCAAGATAGTTACACTTGAATCTTTCGCCTCGAACGAGTTTCGACGTATCGTTTTTGTTTTCCGCCCCTTTATTCTGCAAGAGTGTAACGTTTGCGTCTGGAAGACGGCAATCCGTGTCGTTCGTGTCGAACGTATACAGTAACTCTTGTCGATGGCCATTTCGTGCTATATATTCTTCGTTGTCGTTGAGTAAAAATTGGACGCGAACGGTGTAAGTGGACGATTTCTTTGGTATTATAATAGTATCATTGGTGTTCGTAAAGCTCTCCCAATTGTCGAGAACATCATAATCTTCATCGAACATATTGAAAACCTCACGGCGCACTCGAGTCGCGTAGACGTCGAAATTTTCTGAATGCCTCGACATGAAACCATCCACCCAGTGCGACGCGCGCTCTTTCGCCTTCTTATGAACAGTTAGCCGAAAACTTGGTGGTTGAATAGGATGAATTAGAGTAAACGCGCCGTTTTTTGTGCTTTTGTCTTGAGATGAATCCCCTGCATTCATGTCCTTACCTTTCATCGCGTTCATATTTTTCGTCAAAACGTGCGTGTCGCATAAAGTCGTTTCCACGCGCGTGCGTCTGTTTCTTTGAATTTCGTGCAAATGGTACAAGATGGCGCGTTGGAGCCCGTCGCCACCTAATTGAGGAATCTGATCAATTAGCCGACTTCTACCGCTACAATCCAGTAATTTCGATTTTAGGTCAGTTAAGCTGCGTTCAAACGTTGGATCAAAATAGTCGTGTCTGCCAGAACACACTGGCTCGGCTAAAAGTGCTCGCAGACACAACCAAACTTGTGCTTCTGGTTTCGGCATGTGCGATAAAGTCTTTGCATTAATCCACTGACCGTCGTTGAATACTTTTTCTTCTCCCTCTTGAAGCCACGGTGTTTTCAATAAAAGTGTCGGAAGTAAATGCGAATGAATTTTGTGCTTCGACACCAATCGCGCGATAACCGAGAGTGGCAATTCCGAGACTCTGTCGCATGCGCTCCGTAAAATTGACAAGCACGACATTGCGCGGGAAAAGTATTCTCCATTATCTGAATCATTCCAAGTCCACTTTTCTCCTTCACACTTCATATTATTCACTCCTTCTAACCGTTCCACACAAAAATCCAGCAGATCGAGCAGATTGGATTCACTCAGACTTTTACCTACCGAACACGAGCTCTCGAACACGGCTATTTCTAACACGCCGAGAATAGAGCTTTGGAGTTGTCCCACGTGTAGCAACAACTTTGACTTTGCCAAATATTGCGTCATCATTTCTCTCCTTTTTCGTTCAATTCGAACCAACAGCTCTGGTAAAATTCCATCCGTCCACGCTTCCAGAGCAAACAAGCATTGCACCACATCATCCAAAATCTCCGTTGACTGCAAATCTTCTCTAATACTATCATCACATCTCTTCTCGGAAAAGTCTCCTCTATTCACACTTTCCAAAACAATACGCAAACCTACTTTCCTCGCCCGATCCGCGTTCAACACAAACTCATACCATTTCGGCGAGTCAACGCTTTCTGGATTTTGCAGATACGCTACTCCGGACTCTCCCTCCTCCCGCTCGTCGTTGTCTTCCTCTTCGTCCTTCTTTTTCGTCAAGGCGGTTGTGGTATCCCTCCTCCCCCTCGTCGTCGTCGTCGTCGTCCTACTCGTTATGTCGTCAAACATCGACCGAACGCAGCTTCTCACCGAATACTGCGCAGAGAACGACGACGACGGGGCAAGGTATCGAACGTCGTCACCCCGAAACGCGTACTCGTCCGTCCGCGCGATCGCAACTACCATTACCGTTTCTCTCTCTCTCTCTCTCTATCTGTATATATATTATATCTTTCTGTTCTTCTTCTCAATACCAGGCGCGTTTTTACTTCCCCGGAGACGACAAAATGCGGTCAACACCGATCGCTTCTTTGGTTGTGTTTTTGTGTGAAACGCGTGTATTTTTTTATTTTTTTACTTTCGTTTCAAAATCACCTAATTAAAAAAACGCTCGAATATTGGAAAAGAAAAAAAGCGGCACAAAAAGGCGCGCACCTACCTCGACGATATCTCTGCGCGCACGACCGATCGAAGCATGTTTTTTCCATCGACGGCGACGAGTTTCTCTTCTCTTTTGTCGTTCTTCGTGCTGTTTTTGTCGGTAACGTCGGCAACGCACGCGCCAGCCTCGCCGTGTTTTCAAGTGTTGAACGACGTGTTGGAAAAAACGGAAGTGTACGCGCAAAGCGAGCGTCCCACTTCATCCTATTCCTTGTTCTCTAGAGCCGTTCAATACGCGCTGTCTGCTGGGGTGAACAACAGAGCGCTGTCAGAAGGGAGCGCGAGTTTAGGTATTGGATCTTCATCTTCCGCGCGCGGTGCTTTCGCGTCTGGAGTGTTTGCCAACGCTGCTGCGGAAGGCGCGAGTTCGCTAGGAGGAGGCACAGATGCGACTGGAGTTTTATCCGCGGCTCTGGGAACGTATACAAGAGCTTCAGGTGTTTCGAGTATGGCTACAAATGTTGGTTCAGAAGCGACAAGCGATGCTTCGTTTGCTGCGAATTTGCTGACTAAAGCGTCAGGTATTGCCTCCTCGAGTTTTGGGAGACAAACTGTTGCGTCTGGAGATTACGCAAACGCGTTTGGGGAGAGATCAGTAGCTACAGGGAGGTCGAGCATGGTATCTGGTGAAAACAATCGTGCCAACGGTCGAGCTTCTGTGGCAGGAGGTATACGGAGCGTAGCACAAGGAGTTGGGAGTTTTGCGAACGGCTTAATAAGTCAATCATACGGGTCGGGTTCGTTCACGAGCGGTATTTTAGCTCGAAGCTTTGGAGAAGGTAGTAGCGCACTGGGGATATCTTCATTCTCGGCTGGTTTGTCTTCCTTTGCGAACGGGTTAAACGTTCGCGCAAATCTTGGTATTGCCAATTTTGCATCTGGGGCAAATTCGCAAGCATCGGGTCGCTTGGCATCCTCTGCGTTCAATCTGAACACTACTGCCGGTGGGAGCGCGAGCGCATCTTTCGGCAACGGCACTTCGACAAAAGCAGCAACGAGCTTCGTCATCGGTCAAAACAATAAGATTGAAGTCAATGCCACGAACTCGTTCGTTGGTGGTGAAAATTCCATCGCGTATGATGCGAACAGTTTCGTTTTCGGCAAAAACGTAGTTTCAAGGGGTGAAAACAACGCTGTATTTGGCGGTACGGTTTACGCAGATAATTTTAAATTAAACAAGGGTACATTTGGCGACATTGGGCTAATTGTAGATCGTATAAACGAGTTGTTACGCGTGGCGCAAAACTTGAACGACCGAGTCACTGAGATAGAGTTGAAGTATATTGGGAAGTAACATTAACATCGATTGGTTTAGTTTATTCGTTGTATATTCATATATGTATATATGTGTGTATTTTTTAACACGTTCATTCAAGCAAACCCCTAAAATAGCAATAATACTCGTAGACTCGTAGTAGTAGTAGTAGTAGTAGTAGTAGTAGTAGTAGTAGTAGCAGCAGCAGCAGTGGCAGCATTCGTTTTCGTTACGGAGTGTATGGTTGTAATTCTCTTTGGAGATTGAGACCAGCTCCAGGTCGATACCCGTTGAAGATGCACAACACCGTGACGTTGTCGTTATATTCCAACCCGTTCAATAATTTTGGCGTAAGGAGAAAGCACTGCGGCGTTGTCGGTTTCGATGCTGAGTCGACCATTTGTTTGAACACTTTTCGTTCGTTCTTTGGATCCATGCCTTGGTTAATTTCGTCCACGACGCGGAATGGACATTTCGTCAGATTTTGGAGCGATATGAGGTACAACATCGTCGCAACGGCGCGTTCGCCACCAGATTGTCTATTCTTATCGAGCGCATGTAACTCCTCGCCCGATCGGAATTTGACGTAAATATCCAACGCATATTGTGAAAACTCATCCGGCTCTTCGGGCTCACGAATTTTGACTTCTCCGGCGATACCAACTGCTCTGCAATTCTCCTGAAACGCTTTTGAAATATCATTAAGAACGTTCTCGAGCTGCGGCAACCATTTCTTCTTAAGTCCTTCGATGACCTCTTGCCCACCTTTTACCGTTGGCGCGAGTGCCGCAATTTTCTCTTTCAGGTCTTTCCTTTCGGCCTCATACTTCTTGTACTGCAACATGGCAGTCGGGTTATTGCACACGACAGCGCGCGCTTTCCCTTCCCAATGGTCAATTTCCCTTAACAATTCGTCTTCAGTATCCGGCATATCTTCAAACTTCTTAAGCAATTCGTCAGTAAGCGGAGCTTCGGCTTTGGCTTGTTCCCGCGCTTCTTTGTATTGTCGAGCACTTCGTTGCTTCTTTTCAGTAATCTCGTCGTGCGCGTCGGATACCTCCCTCACGTCATCTTCGACTTGCGCTTGAATGTTCTTGTAGTGCATCAAGCGTATCTTCGTGTCGGTGTACTTCAGCTCGGCCAAGTCCTGTTCCTTTCTCGTCGCGAAGAGCGCATCTAAAGCAGCGATATACGTCTGCGCTTGTTGCGCTCGTTGCATCGCAAGAGTCGTGATAGACTTTTTCAACTGTTCTCGAAACGCCGATTGATTCGTGTTCGCTTCTTGCAGCTCCAACGACGCCTTCAAACTTCTAATCCTCGATTCATATTTTTGTCTATCCGACTTCGGTTTGTTTAACCGTGCTTTTTCCTGTTGGTACGCATTATAGGCTTCTGACTCTTGCATTTTGAGCGCCTTTGACTGTCTGTCGATATCATCCAGACTCTGTCGAAGTTCCTTGACTTGTGAATTGGCGAGCGCTAAATCTCTCTTCACGTTTTCCATGTCCGCTCTGTCGATTTGCGCGCCAAACAGTGTCGTTTTGTTCGGTCTCATTTCCTCCGTTTCAAACATACTCTTAGAATTGTATCTCGATTTCACTTCAAGAAAGACGTTCTTATTCGTATACACTTGGCCAATCTTCCCGAGTTTTGCGTTAAACATTTCTTGGCACTTCATGGCGTCTAAGACTTTAGAGTCTGCGATTGCGGCTCTATCAACGCCATTCAAAGCGACCAAAGTCTTCATGACGCAGTTTGGTGCCGTAAACGTTGAATCTAACGTTGCTGAAATGCCGTAGGCCTTGTACTCGTTCTTAAAGTTCACACCCCTTTCGTGTGCGCTCGTATCTGTTTGGTTGTTGCAATTTAAATGCCAACGTCTCTGTTTGAACAGATTATTGATCGCCCCCATCAACTCCTGGTCGTTATCGATGACATAGCTCGACAATATCGCAAGCCCTAGATGTTTTTGTAAGAACATCTGGTTGTTTTGATTGTTGCACTCAATTTCGCACAAAATCGGTCCTTTGAGCTTCTTCTCCTTGTTTCCCCCTAATCTTTTCGCCAAATCACGAACTTCTCTATCGACTATCGTCATATCGATCCTCCCTCTGTGCGCTTGCGTCAAAGCTTTCAATTTCTTGCCACGAACGCTGTCCAAATCTAGTTGGCGACTTTCTAAGTTCCTCACCCTCTCTTCCGCAGGCCGCAACTTCGCATTCGCTTGATCGATTTGAACATCGAACGGAATGCGTTTTTTTCGTACGTCTTCATGTTTTTTCTTCAAGTTTCTCAACAAATCGAAGTTCATATCGGTGACCTCTGGGATTTCGCTCATCTTTTGCGTATAATCCCTGATTTCGTTCTTAAGTCTCGCTACGTTTTTTTCCGCATCCTTCTCTTTTCGGGTCGCCGAGTTAAGCTTTCCGACCTTATCATCGTGCGTCGTCCCCAAGCCTTTCAATTTTGTGAGTGCGGTACGCTCTTTAATCTCCGCGTCCATCGTCGCCTTCCTTTTCGCACCATACTCCTTGCCCATCTTGTGTTCCAACACTTCCAGTTCCTGCACGGGTTTGGCCGCGATTTCTTGCTCTGCCAAGCAACCTCTCAACCTTTCCTTTGACGCGTCATATTCTTCTTTGATTTTCGAAAACTCGAATTTCTTCTTCTCCACTCTGATCCACGGGATTTT
>Ga0310343_10001813_pt1 | contig 11066 bp, 19 predicted proteins | sample HC15DNA2025_MG_FD_203519 | JGI IMG/M metagenome (GOLD analysis project Ga0310343, IMG submission 203519) | Marine microbial communities from station ALOHA, North Pacific Subtropical Gyre - HC15-DNA-20-25_MG | ecosystem: Environmental > Aquatic > Marine > Oceanic | place: Pacific Ocean: North...
GCACATTCCTAAAATGATTATTGAATCAGCTCAAATGCTTAGTACGGTACATCGTATGCTCGATGGCACACCTGTAAAAAGAAGGTCTAAATCTGGTAAAACAATTCAAACATACTATACGTTTGGTGACATACGTGATGATTTGTATTATCTTGCTGTACACAAGTATCATCCTTGTACAACATGGACTGCAGAAAGTTTACAAAACTATAATTGGCATTACTATCATTTTGTATCTATGGCTAAAGAGTTTAAGTTTAGACGTGGTAAAGAACATATAACTTTTAAAAAACTTGGTCCTATTCTTGCTGCTCCTCCTATAAATATAAAGGATATTGGTCTTACCGAGTTTGTACAAGCCATGACTCACTATCCTGAGTGCATGGTTCCGGGTGATGCAGTTCAAGCATACAGAAACTACTATCACAAAGCAAAGCCATTTGCCAAATGGGAATGGGGTCGTGAGGCTCCAACCTGGTGGAAAGGATATAGCGGTGCCGAAGTACACAGTGAAACCGCTTGACGGCGGAGATGAGTTTGATATTGAATGTAAGTCAGATGACTTACAAGAATATCTACAAAAGAATGGGTTAGTAAAAGTTCTTAAATTTCCTGGTGTTGTTTCACATCAAGGAAGTTTGTTATCAAAGACTGACAATGGTTGGAAAGATAATTTAAAAAGAATTAAAGCAAACTCTGGTAAGGGTAATACTATAAAAGTATAGGAGTAAAAATGAAATTCTTTTTGATAGTGTCTTTCTTGATGACTGGTGCAGCAGCCGAAAGACCAATGTATCTTTTTAAAAACCCGAGTTTTGAAACATACAATGAATGTAAAGATTACGTAAGTGTAATGCATATGAAAATATATGAACAGGCAAGCGCTTCTTACAACTTTAAGTTAAGACCAGAAGCAATATATTGTATCACACAAGACGCGGTAAAAGATATATTTAAATATAATTATGGTAAACAAGATACAAACAAACAAAAAATTTAGTCATGATAAAATTGATATCGGATATAGTGACTTGGTTAGTGAGACCACAGCCAGCGGGAGAACTTATGATGTTCCTGGTGGTAGTCGTTATCCTTCTATCACTACAGTTCTAAGCTTACTTACAGAAGACGTTATACGAGCTTGGAAAGAACGTGTAGGCGAAGAACAAGCAGAGATTGTAAGTGGTAAGGCAGTGAGACGTGGTACTAAAGTACACAGTATTGTGGAGAAGTATTTAAATAATGAAGACACATCAGGTTTCTTACCACACATCAGACAAAGCCTCGATAATTTAAAACCAGTACTTGATGAAAGCATTGGTACAGTATTTGGTCTTGAGGTTCCCTTATACAGCCATCATTTAAAAGTAGCAGGTAGATGTGATTGCATCGCACAATTTAACGGTGTACCATCTATTATTGACTTTAAAACATCAAGATATATAAAAAAGAAAGAAAAAATAAGTAATTACTTTGCACAAGGTGCAGCTTATTCTATTATGTTAGAGGAAAGAGTTGGATTGATTGCACCAAATGTAGTAATAATAATGGACGTAGACCATGAAGAACCAGTAGTTTTCGTAGAACACAGAGATAATTATACGAAACTATTACACGATACAATTGATGAATATAGAAAAAGAAGGATGTTTGGACATTGCAGTTAACACAAGTAATACAACTTAGAAACGATTTTGAATTAATAACAAAAGACTATAATATGCCTGAAGGATCTGCTATAGATACTATAGAGTGGTTTTTAGAAAATGGCCATAGGTCAAATTCTCTTCGTAATGGATTTAAAGATGCGCAAGAAATAGCGAAGAAAATAAAGGAGTTTGCAGATGGCTGCAGAAAAGAAACTAGAAAAAGGAAGTCAGTACGCAAAATATGATGTAGATGGTGATGGTGTCGTTACAGACGAAGAACTTGATATGGACGAAAGAATGATGAGACTGGAGAATGAAGATAAAAAACAAGATGCTCAAAGATACATGGCATGGTTTGCACTTTGGGGAATGCTTCTTTATCCTTCTATGGTTGTAGTATGTTTTTTGTTTTCGTTAGATCAAGCTGCTAAAATATTAGGAGATATGGCTGCTGTTTATTATGTATCAGTAGCGGCAATTGTTGCAGCATACTTTGGAGCACAGGCATTGGCTAAGAAAAAATAGACACAGGATTTTGTTATGAAACTTTGGGAATATAAAGATTATGATGAATATGTTAAAGTGCAAACCGAAGGTAATCTACAAAAACTTAAGAATGTTTGGGCTTATCAAGGAGTATTTGATAAAATAGCTGAGCACAAGCCTGATGCAAAAGATATTATATGTCATGGAACAAGAAATGGCGCCGAGCTTGATATGTTTAAAAAAGCCATTCCTTCATTGTACTATATAGTTGGCACAGAAATATCACATACCGCAAATAAATTTCCAAATACAATTCAGCATGACTTTCACGAACAGATAGATTCATTTGTTAATAAGTTTGATATTGTATATAGTAACTCTATCGATCATTCTTATAATCCTTTTAAAGCGTTAAAAACATGGACTGATCAACTTAATCAAAAAGGTTTACTTTGCATCGAACTTGCAACCGGTGCTGAAAATAAAATGAGAGAACTTGATCCTCTTGAAATTTATCCAAAAGAATTAGTTAAGATAATGGAAGAAGAATTTTCATTTGTTAATATTGCCTTCCATACTATACAAAGACCAAACAGAACAAATAGTTCGTTAGGAGTTTTTAAAAGATGAAGAGATTAATATATCAGGTTTATACAGGTAACAGATCAAAACTTTATGATCATTGTACTGCTTCAGTGAAGGCATATGCTGAAAGAATTAATAAAGAAGAAAATGTAAGAAATAAAGTAGATTACATAGTTCAAACACAGCCAATAATGAGAATTAAACCGGATGTTTTTCTTTCTAATAGAAGTACCGAATCTTATGAAAAATATGGTGGTTTCTTACCTATTTATGAAAAAGAAAATGCATTTGATTATTGGGATAGATATGATCAAATTTGCATAATTGATGCTGACATTTGGATAAGACCAGGTACTCCAAATATATTTAATCAAATGTCTAATGAAACTGAATTTGCAGGCGTGGTGGAAAGAACTGCACCTATAATGCTTTGGTATCAACAAAAACTTATTAATTACACAAACATGCAGTACAGGTCTTTAACTGATGTAGATTGGAAATGGGATAACTTTGGTGGCCATTTTTATAATATGGGTCTTATGTTGATGAATAGAGCATTTGTCAAATACCTACCAGGAAAAACTAAAAGGTATGAAACCGGTAAAGAATTTGTTACAAGGCCAGAGTTTAAAAGGTTTGTTGATGGAATGGGTGCATGGAAATGGAGTACTGATCAAACACTCTTAAACTACTGGATAAAGAAAGAGAATATGGTTCAACAAGAATTAAGTTGGAAATGGAATGCCTTATATACAGCGATACCAGATCAAAGTATAAAAGAAGCATATTTTGTACATTTCTTTCTTAAAGATAAATTACCAAACGGTGGTGAGAACGTAGAAGAGTTGATGGAGAAAGTAAGTTGAAGATACAAGTTGATATAAGCGTCGGTGAATACCTAGATAAATATTCAATATTAAAGATTAAAGAAGAAAAAGGTCTAGACGTAAAGAATGAACTAGATCAATATGAAACAATATTTGATGCTGGCTTTGATTATTATTTAAATATAATGATGGCAATAAATTCTCAACTATGGAACCTAGAAGATATTAAGAGATTTGGTGTTGAAAGATACAGTAAAGATGAATCAGATACGGCACTTCTTATAACGCAATTAAATGATTTACGTCATGAAACAAAGAAAAGAATAGATATATATTTTCAAAGTGAAATTACAGAAAAGAAAAGTCATTGAAACATATAGCATTACGATCAAAGAGCATTCGCTCTGGTGATAGACCCTATACGACACCTGGTATAGGCGATAGATTACAAAGCGTACTATGTGCATATCAGTACGGTAAAGCTAATAATACACCAGTTACAATACATATTACCGATGATAAATGGAGTATTGCAGGTGGTATAAAATCAGATAAGAAGAAAAAATCTTGGAGTGAAATACTAACACTATTTCCAAAAGACTCAGTACAAATAAAGAACTGGCCGATTGATAATATTCCAGAAAACCAGTGGATTAGTTATTTAAAAGAAAACAACATCGATGCAGAGATTTATTACTTCGAAGATACAATACATATGCATCCAAATGAAACAGTAGTTCCTTTAGAGATGTCACAGTATCTTAAAAAACCTGCAATGCTAAAACCAATAATAGAAAACTATTGGCTTCCAGATCAATTTATTACAGTACAATGGGATTCAACAGATCCTGGTAGAACTTTATCGCCAATGCTACAACAAAAAATAGAAGACAAATATCAAGGAGCCGTTGTACATGTTGGTGGCAATGGTAAAGGTAGATTCAAAGACTCATTAGCTCATATAGGACACGCAATGTACTACGCAGACTTTCACGTAGGTTGCGATTCAGGTATGTTTCATTTAGCAACACTCTACAAAAAGCATGAAGATATACACCTATATAGTAAAGTAGGTGGTTATAAATCACATCACTTAGTGAGAGCGATAAACAACGGCAGTAAACATTTTATGGTGTAAATTATGATGGCAACTCATACAAATAAAGATTCAGCGCATATCATGCATTTAATTAGAAAAAATACTATAGGTGCAGAGATTGGTGTATGGATGGGAAATACTTCTACACAATTTTTAAAAAAAGGTTTAAAAAAATTTTATATGGTCGATCCATATTCTGTACAACCTTATAAAGAAAATAGTGAAATGTCATATCAAGAATATTTAGCAAAGTATCAACCTATTACTGGTGAAATTGCAGAAGCAGGTTTTCAAAAATTCTACGATAGAGTTTGGAATGAAATTAAATCAAGATTCGAACACATGAATGAAGTAGAACTTTGTAGAGAAACTTCTGATACTTTTTTTGAAAGATATCTTGCATCAAAAGGTCATGGAAATTTTGAAATGCTTGATTGGATTTATATTGACGGCGATCATTCTTATGAACAATGTATAAAAGATTTAAAAAACGCACAGAATATTGTAAAACCTGGTGGATTAATAATTGGTGATGATTATGGCTGGCCTGATGCCAAGTGGCAAAAAGAAGGTGTAACAAAAGCTGTTAATGAGTTTGTATTAGGAAACGATTTTGGTATGAACAGACAAGGAATGACACAATACGTCATAACGGTGGAAGCATGAATTTAAAATTATTAATACTTGATATTGATGGTGTTTTAACTGATGGCACTAAAGTATATGATGTTGATCATAAACCAGTTTATAAAAAATTTATGTGTAAAGATTTTACTGCAATAAAGAGATTTATGGCGTCTGGTGTTAAAGTAATAATGATAAGTGGTGATAATTATAATAAAACAATGGCAGAAAAAAGAAACATAGATTTTTATTGCACTAGAGATAAAGAAGACGGATTAGATAAATCATTGTGGTTAAATGAATTTAAATCAAAGTATAAGGTTGATTATGATGATATGATGTTTGTAGGTGATGATTATTTTGATTATCAAATGTTTCAAAAATTAAAACATACTGCATGTCCTAGTGACGTGCCTTTGGCAATAAAAGATTCAGCTTTTATAAAATTAAAATCAAAAGGTGGACAAGGTTGTATAATAGAACTTTACGACATATGTCAAACACTAAATTATATAAAAAGCGCAACTATAGATAAAGTTATTGAGTTAGATAAACTGGAGCAAACAACTGCAGAAATGAGGTAATATAATGTATGAGTATGATTTAGCAGTTTATGGTCATATAACTGTCGACAGAATAATAAGAAACTTTAAAGAAGAAATTTCACTTGGTGCCATCGCCAATTTTTGGAATGCTTTAAACGTTATCAATACAAATATCAAATATAAACTTGCACCTTGTGCCATGGGAGAGGCAGTTGTTTTAGTTAACGAAACTTCATCACAAAGATTTGGTAGAGGTAATTTAAATTTAAAAACTACAAAACCATCAGTAGTAAATGCACATTGGCATCATGTTCTTTATTTAAATAAACTCAAGGATACTTCATTTATGAAAAGTTTAAATGGAAAAGTTTCAGCAGATCTGACTGCAGGTGATATGAACATTATGAATGAAATAAAATATGTTGACTATTTGTTTATATCAGAAGAAGATTTATTTATGGATGTAAAAGATTTAGCAAAATTAACAAGAGGATACGTAATTCTTCATTATCCATCTGGTAGTATGTGTACAAATGGTGAGGAACAATATGCATTTACTACGGAAGTAAAAGATAATATAAACGTACTTGGTGCTGGCGATGCTTTTGCTGCATGCTTTATTTCAAACATGTTAAATACAGATGATATAGAAAAGTCTTTGGAAAAAGCGCATGAACAAACTTTAAAGGTACTAACCTATGAAAACTAATTTACTATTGCCTATAGCTGGAAATGGCCAAAGATTTATTGATGCAGGTTACAAACTGCCAAAACCTTTAATTGAAATAAATGGTAAAACAATTTTAGATCGATCACTTGAATCAGTTAATATAGATAACTGTAATTTAATTTTTATAATTAGAGAAGATCATGTTAAAGAACATAATTTAAATTTAGTTCTTAGAAGTAAATATAAAGACTGTAAGATAGTCATTATACCTGGATTAACTGAAGGCGCTTTATGTACATGCTTATTGGCAGAAGAACTCATAGATAATAACAATCCTCTTATGATATTTACTCCTGACTGTTATTTTGAGCCACAAATCGACCATAAAAAAATTGATACTTTTTATGATGGTCTTGTTTGTGTTTTTAAATCTTCTAGTCCAGCGCATAGTTACGTAAGAATGAATCAATTTGAAAGTTTAGTTGCTGAAACAAAAGAGAAAGAAGTTATTAGCGATAAAGCCATAGGTGGTTTATATTATTTTAAAAAAGGAAGTACTTTTGTTAGTAATGCAAAATTTATGGTAGAAAATAATATGAGAACAAAAGGTGAATTTTATATAGCACCTGTTTACAATTTACTAATTGATAGAGGATTGAAAATTGGAATTGATAAAAATACAAGACATGACATACTTGGAACACCAGAGGACTTAGAGAAATTAAAATGAAGATAGCAATATGTTTTTCAGGAATAGCTAGAGGTAATGTAGGACGAAACGTAAAAAGTGTTGAGGCTTCTATGCCTGATGCAGACTTCTACTATGCAACATGGAAAGAGCATGAAAATGATATATCAAAACGATATAAAGCAGTTACTTATCCAGAACCTGTTTTACACTATAATTCATGGACTGAATGCGTAGAAGATAATCCTCATCATAAGTATGCGCAATATAAATTTGGTATTAGTAATAAAATAGGTGGTGTTTATTCAACTAGTTCATTAAATCATTCTACTAAACAGATACTTGCTCATGCGTATCAAGTTAGAGATATAAAAGAAGATTACGATTTAATTGTTAGAGTAAGATGGGACACAGTCTGTGGTTCAAGAATAAATTTTCAGAAATATTTAGATATGGCTTACAATGAAAATATTGCAGTTGGATTTGCAATAAGAGGTGGAAGACATACAAACTTAAATATGTTTAAAGACATACCACATGAATATTGTACAATCGATACTGATGTATCTGTTAGTCGTGATTGGTGTTGGTGGTTAAATGATAACTTAATAATACACCCACCAAGTAAATTTGATACAGAAAAGGTTTTTAAATTGCACGATGAAAAAAAACTTTGGCCAGCAGAATATGGTTGGTATCAAGTGTTAAGTGAAAATGACGATCATCATTCAGTTTATGGTGGTGCTGCTATCGAAAGATTTGTACGAGGCAGGGATCTGTAAAAGGTGTTATTTAATCTATTGCAAAAATTTAATTCAAATAAAATTAAGTTTGCAAACTTTTATGAAAATCAATTCTATGAAAAAAGATTCCAACCGTTACAAATTTTACAGATTGGATGCGATGCTACAATAGCTGCTTGGCAGAAGTTTATGCCACGTTCTAATATATTTTGTATTGATAATTTTCAAAAGCAACAACCTAAGAACATAAACTACTTAAAACAATCAAGAATTTATTGGATAAGATGTGATATAGATAATGAAAAGGCTGTAAAAAAAATTATGAAAGAACATTGGAATAATCCAAGGTTTGATATAATAATAGATGATAATGTTGATCGATATGATATATTTAGAAAATATTGTGTAGGCAAATATTATCTAGAAAATAAAGATAATGTTAGGATAATTTAATGAAAGCATTTGCAATAGCGATACCAAGTAGCAAAGTTTCAATGGCTGGTTTTGAAGAGCTAAAAGAAAGCTATGATAAGTATGGTCATGAAGAAGGTATTGAATTGTTTGAAGCAATTGATGTATTTAAAGTTGATGGTTATTCAAGCGGCAACGGCTTAGAATGGAACTACCCGTGGGAAGGTTCACTAATAGACATTGCTACTGGATTGACTAAAACTGCATATCCAACTGCTGATAAGAGAAAAAGAATATCTTGTTTCTTAGGTCATTGGTATCTTTGGCAAAAGTGTAAAAGCCTTAATGAAATGATTTTAATTTTAGAGCATGACGCAAGATTTATAAAAAAACTACCTAGTGATAGAACTTTTAGAAACTGTGAATTTGATATAATAGGAATAAATGATCCATCTATGGCTACAAGAAAATCAAAAGACTATCATGATGCAATTTTAAGTAAAACAGATTTTTTTCAACCGGTACCTATAATAGACGAAGTTCACATACCGCAAGGGTTGGCAGGTAATTCAGCATATGTCATAAAACCTGAAGGTGCTGAAAGAATGTTAGACTTATCACAAAGATATGGCATGTGGCCAAACGATGCATTGATGTGTCGTCAACTAGTACCAAATCTTGGCGTAACAAGAAACTTTTATACAAGAATACAAGGCTTGAGGTCAACAACAACGTTATGAAAATGTTTGTAATTACAATGACTGATAATCAAAGATCAGTACAAGTCGCAGAAAGATGTATCAAAAGTGGTATAAGATTTGATGCATATATAAAAAAGCACAAGGCATACACGCCACAAAATTGTAATGTATATGAAGAACTTAAAAAATTAAAATATAGCGAAAAAGGTTTTATTGAAAAATATAGTAGATCAGAAAATTGTATCGCAGGTTTTTTAAGTCACCATAGTCTTTGGAAAAAATGTATAAGACTAAATGAACCTATAGTTATATTTGAGCATGATGCTGTTTTAGTTGGAGAAATACCACAATTACAAATGTTTGACATCTTAAGTTTAGGTAAACCATCATATGGTAAATTTAACACACCTAAATTTATTGGTTATGGTCAACTTGTTTCTAAACCATATTTCCCTGGTGCTCATGCTTATAGAATCACTCCAAAAGGTGCACAAGAATTAATCGATGAATCATTACATTCAGCAGGACCAACTGATATTTTTATACATAGTTCTAAGTTTACTTTAGGAGAATACTATCCGTGGCCAGTGGAAGCAAGAGATAGTTTTACGACGATACAAAGAAAAGAAGGCTGTTGGGCAAAACATAATTATGGCGAAACCTATGAAATTATATGATGAAGCATACGTTACAGGCTGTGATAACACACAAGAATGGATGCTGCCTTGGTTCTTAAAAAACTTTAAAAAGAATAATAAGAAACCTCTTATCTTTGCAAACTTTGGAATAAGTGATCTAAGCATGCAAATAGTAAGAGAGAATGTTCATGCTGTAATGGACTTAACAAAAGCAGAAGAAAAAGGCTGGTTTAAAAAACCACTTTCAATGTTAAAAAGTCCATCGAAGAAAACAGTATGGATCGATACTGATTGTGAAGTTAAACAAAATACAGATGATATCTTTAATCTTATATAACCAGAAAAACTATTGATGGCAAGAGACGAGCCTTGGACTTGGAGACGTGGACATCTTTGGCATAATTCTGGTGTAGTTGGATTTCAAGATAAACCTGTTATTTTATATCAATGGGTAAAAGCTGTTAAAGAAAATCCAGAAGACGGAGATCAAGAAGTTTTAGATAAAATATTATCGCCTATAACAAAAATAAAATATATTGCTGATTTACCAAATTCGTATAACGTTTTAAGAATACAGTTAGAGAAAGACGGATATGGCGGAGAAGTAAAAATAGCGCATTGGACAGGACAAAGAGGTAAAATAAAGATAGCGGAGATGGTATGAAAGTAGTTCATGTAATTGGAAATGGTGATCAAGCAAGCTTATATCATCATCAACAAAGAACTGGTATGAAGCTGACTTGCAACATTCCACCATGGCCAGTACCTGGTGCTTATGGTACAGTTATGGTAGATTTTAAAATGATGAGAGCATTAAATGAAGGATCATTACAAATACCTGGTGATTGGATATTAGGTATGAGACCTAAGATTTGGATGGATCAAAAGCCAACTTTTTACTTAAAACATTCTCATCAAGTAAAAGAATTTTATACAGTACTTCCAAAGTATGTGTCAAACTATACTGATTTTAACTGTGGTCACATGGCGGTACACTATGCAGCAAATAAAGTAAAAGCAGAAGAGATTCATATGTATGGATTTGATTCTAATTTTGATTTTAATATGAGAAGCTGCTCTGATTTTTATCTTAATTCTGACAGAGGCAATATGAATACAAACAGACTCGCAAATAATTGGCGTCCTGTTTGGTCAAACATGTTTAAAGAGTTTCCAAATACACATTTTATCATGCATCATATACATGACGCTGTTAAATTTCCAGTACCTGACAATGTATCAGTAAAAACATATGAAGGTAAAGCAAAAATGGGTTAATTTTTTTTGAAAAAAGTGAAAAAAAAGGTGTACAAAGCCTTTTTTATATGGTATAATATTACTATAAAATAAAAAATTAAGGGAGTTTTTATGAAGCATTTAAAAAAATTAATCACAGAGTA
>Ga0310343_10001815_pt1 | contig 11053 bp, 16 predicted proteins | sample HC15DNA2025_MG_FD_203519 | JGI IMG/M metagenome (GOLD analysis project Ga0310343, IMG submission 203519) | Marine microbial communities from station ALOHA, North Pacific Subtropical Gyre - HC15-DNA-20-25_MG | ecosystem: Environmental > Aquatic > Marine > Oceanic | place: Pacific Ocean: North...
CGATGACCCCAACGGACCAAAGTTGGGGGGTCACTTTCTAATAGGATATAAGGAGTAAAACAATGACAGATAAGAAATCAACAATATGGCAGGAAGAACTGCGAAAGTGGAGAGACCTAGCTGATGCTATGCCTGTTCGACCAACAGAAGATCACGTCAAGGAAGTCGAGCAGGACGATAGGATTATCCAGTTCGACGCAGGGGAAGAAGTTAAGTACGTGAACCATGAAATCGAACCAACAGATTTCGTCAAGCCACGACCACGTGAGGAAGTCGAGTTACTTCTAGCAGAGCATGAGAAGTTACACGCTAAAGCGAAAGCTGAGTTCGAGCGTTACAACGTGGCAGAGGACATGCACGTAAATGCAAAGATACTGCAATCAATCGGTCTACCAGACCTAGACGAAGAGAGTAAGAGGTCAGACAGATTTTTCGGTATGCGTCTGAAAGGTAAATCAATCGACGATATCGAAAATACGTTCTTGGCGATGTTCGCTGAGTTCATTGTGCTTATGGCACTATTCATCGGTATGCTAGGTTTTGGCGTACTACTTTGGGCAATATTTGGTTAGTCGAGTTGACTAACAGAAAGGATATAAAAATGGAAAAAGATTACGATTATGTTTATCAGAAGGACTACGATTATGACGCAGACAGAAATGATCCTACGTCCAAAAATTTTAAAGCACCTAATCTGTCATCAGCATCTATGCTTGTTGACTTCACAGCGTCTGTGTATACAGCCAGAAAGAAAGACGTTAGTGCGTCTAAAGAGTTGGAGGTGGCGAAGAAAGCAGACCCCAACGTAGCTAACGTGCATAAGAAGTTACTAGGTAACTGCCCCGAACTAGAGGCAATACAGAAGTTCGTGGGTAACACACGCAACGCACATTATTCTATGACCTTGCCGTGGTCAGACATGGGCATGCGTCTGTTACCAACATCTACGTTCTTCAAGTACAAGCAACGCATGACAGAGGCAGAGCAAGAGTTTGAGAGGTTGGTCAATAACTTCTTCAACATCTACGAAGACGCAGTGGTCAATGCACAGACGTTACTTGGCGATCTGTACAACCCCGACAACTATCCACCTCTTCACGTGTTACGGCACAAGTTCGGTTGGCGATTGAACTTTGTTCCACTTCCGACAAGTGGTGACTTCCGTGTGGAGATGGAGCAGGAGCAAGCCAAGTCATTGGCAGAGGAGTATGACAAGCACTACAGTGCCATGTTCGGCAAGGCTGTTGATAGTCTCATGAACGACCCTTCCAAGGGGCTGGTATCATACCTTGCACGGCTGTCAGACCGATTGGACTATCAAGACAAGGAGGACAAGAAAACATTTCGTGACACAGTTGTATCGAACATCACGGATATGCTTGAAGACTTACTTGTTCCCCTGGCAGACAAGGACGAACGGCTACTCACCTTAACACGTCAACTCATGGATACGTTCGAAGGCATATCACCAGACGCACTACGTGAAGATGGTGTTCTACGTCAAAACACAAAGCAAAGTGTTGATGACGCAATCAATTCAATCAAGTCTCTTGGTTGGTAATCGGTTAGTCATGGTGACTAACTACAACGCATAGAAAGGATATATTATGCAAAATTTACATTACGCACTAAATCTTGAGGAGTCCAAAGACCTCATACTAAATATCGGTACACAACGTACTGTCTTGTTACAAGGCGATATGGGTAACGGCAAGTCTTCAGTATTGAAGATGTTATCCAAAGAGTTGCCCGATCACATACCATGCTACGTGGATTGCACCACAAAAGACTTGGGCGACATCATGATGCCGAAGTTCAAAACCAACGGAGAGCAAGACTATGTATCATTTGTGCCGAATGAAGAGTTTGGTCTGCATATCAAGGACAAGCCAATCATTATGATGCTCGACGAGTATGGTAAGGCGAACAAGTCGGTCAAGATGGCGTTGACCCGACTAACACTAGAGCGACAGTTGGGCAGTATCAAGTTACACCCCGACAGTATCGTTTTTGCTACGACGAACAAAGGCTCAGAAGGTGTTGGTGACATACTAGAGCCACATCAACGTGATAGGCTAATCATTGTCACAGTTCGTAAGACTACTAACACAGAGTGGTTGACATGGGGTTTGAACTTTAAAGATAAGCATGGCAATAGTATCCACCCTGCTGTTCTTGGTTGGGCAAAAGATACACCGCAAGTGTTTGAATCGTTTGAGAACGTGAAGAACCCAGATGACAATCCTTATATCTTCCACCCTAATCAGCAACGTGTAGCATTCGTTACGCCACGTGGTATGGAGATGGCAAGTGACTTGGTATACAAGCGTGACGTGTTAGGAGACCACATAGTAACGGCAGGTTTGATGGGTACGATTGGCGACAGAGGTGCGTTGGACTTGATGGCATACGTCAAGCTAGCAGATAAGATGCCAAGTCGTGACGATATCAAGAACTCACCGAGTACGGCAAAGATACCCGACAACGTGAGTGCCACAGTTATGGTTGTGTTCCGTTCACTTGGTTCAATGACCAAAGACTTTGTTACACCATTCATGGAGTATCTTGTTAGGTTGGACATTGAGGCACAAGCTATGTTTGTCAATGGTGTTCGTGCCAAGAACTATCAGCACCAATCAATGGTAATGACCAACGCCAAGTTCACGGAGTGGGCAATGAAGAACCAACATCTCTACCAAGCGGACAAGAAGTAATGGGTAAGTTCTTTAGTCCAGAGATGGAGGAGTGGCTTACGTACCTTAACGACTTATGCGTGAGGTACGAAGTCAACCCGCATATGGCTCTACGTAGGAGACATATAAAGAAACTGTTTTTCGATAACATTGTTACCCCTCCAGACGATTGGAGGGAGGTATTGGAAAGCAAAATCAAAAAGATAGGGAAGGAGAAAAGATGAACCTATTAATTAAACAGAACCTTACTGTCGAACAACGATTACAAAAGGCAGTATCAGATATTATGATGAACGACAAGTACATTGCACTAGCAGGACTACTTGCCATTGGTGGTAGGAGTGTCAGAGATGACATTCCTACTGCTTGCACTAACGGACGCGACGAGAAGTATGGTCGCATATTCTGTGATGGATTGAATGACCCCGAACTTAGGTTCTTGGTGTTGCATGAGAACTATCACAAGTTAGCACGTCATCTACATATCTATCATCATCTATACAAGATAGACCCAGAGGTGGCAAACATGGCGTGTGACTTCTGGATAAACGACAAGCTAGTCGAGGAGAACAAAGACGATAAGTTCGCCACAATGACTGGTGGACTTGCTATGGGTTGTTACAGCGAAGAGTACAAAGACATGAGCGTCACCGAGATATTCAACGCCTTACTTAAAAAGAAAAAGCAAGGTGGTGGTCAAGGTCAGCCGAACGATGGTGGAGGTAAGCCATTCGACACACATGAGTGGGAAGATGCTCAAGAGTTGTCAACCGAAGAGCAGGAAGAACTAGCCAGAGACATTGATGACGTAATACGTCAAGGTGACATAGTTGCAGGTAAGATGGGTTCGGGTGGCAATCGTACCCTTGAAGAGTTCTTGCAACCACAAGTCAACTGGCGTGAAGTCATGCGTGAGTTTATCACAGACACGTGTGCTGGTGGTGACTTCTCAACGTACAACAAACCTAATCGACGCTATCTACATCTGGACATCATCATGCCTAGTGGTGTATCGGAGAGGGTCGAGGAACTGGTTTTGGCTATCGACACATCTGGTTCTATTGGTCAGATGGCGTTGACCACGTTCTTATCCGAAGTCAAAGGTATATGCGACACAGTAAAACCTAGTAAGGTGCGTGTACTCTATTGGGATACGCAGGTGTGTCGTGACGAGGTGTATGAGATAGATGAGCTTGACGTGTTACCACGATCTACAAAACCAAGTGGAGGTGGTGGTACTATGGTCGAGTGCGTTCCTCAGTACATGGCAGAACATGGCATCAAACCACAAGCAACTATCATACTAACAGATGGTTACTTGGGTGGGTCATGGGGGCAATGGAATTGTCCTACATTATGGGTAATCTTGGATAACAAGAGTACCACAGCAAAGGTGGGTAAGACGTTACACGTTGAATCCGCAAATCTTTAATCAGTTAGTCAAGTTGACTAACACAACCTTTAGAAGGATATAATTATGGTACTAAGACATACAGATAATAGAGTAAATAGTTTCAGAGATATTGCAAACCGATACGCAACCACTAACCCCATACGTGGTACGAACATCATACCCATAGGCGATAGGAAGTACAAGTGGGAGCGTATCATCAAGAGGTCGGACACACACTATGACATGGTAATAGATGAGACCTTGTTTCACTACAACTATGGTAGGAACGACGTAAGAACGCTCGTGTCGTGGGAGATGAAGAACGACATTGAAGTGGTGACAATATACAACGACGGGTTTACTATGACATACACGTTCCTTGATAACTTGTTACCTCATGACCTACGTTTCTATGTGTTGGGTAGTTCGGGTCGGCAATACATCAGTATGAATTGGAGGGTTAATGATAGAGGTTGGTCATGGGCAGAACCTAACCAAGGCGACAAGGACTTCTATCTACCCAAAGACATGGACAAGCCGTTACAGTTCGCACGTAAACATGCTAAGTGGCAACACGTCGGTACAGAGTATGTGTTCAAGTATGCCATGACGCAAGTGAACAAAGAGGCAAAGTCAAATATCAAGCCGTACTCTGACAAGTTCTACGAGTGGGTCATAACAATGCACGGTATGTTACCATGTGATGATTATCAGTATAACTACAAGATGGAACAAGAGATGTACAAATATATGCAGGACAGTGGTCTTTCGTATTATGATCGCATTGACGAATACAAGAAGATCATGCGTGACGAGAACCACCCCATGCGTTTACATCTAGCCGTCGATTGGTTACGTGAGAGTCCATTGTTTGGTTATCGTGGACGGCAGGATATCGATACCAAAGAACAAGCGTCGAAGGTACGAGCGAGTTGGAACAGATGGGTTAACAAGACACTCGGTCTTACTAAGAACATACATGAAAACAGAGTAGAGGAGGTGAAGTAATGGCTAAATGGAGTGGTGTATATCTTGAGGACTGTCACAAGTTACTCAAGAAGATTGAGAAGAAGTTGGAAAAGGTTGTGGACGAAGAAAGCAACCACCAATGGATATCCGTAGGCATGGAGACCGAAATCGAAAACGGAAGATATGCTCTTGCCAAGGAGCTACAAGAGAGAATTAAAAAATGGAGAAGAGAAATGTTTAGAGAAGGAGAGAAGTAATGGATATACGATTAGAAACAAAAGTAAGTGAGCTAACGGAGGTCATACCAAATCGGGGTACGTTCGAATGGAACGTGAAGCAAGCAATACCTCGTGTGAAGATTGGTCAACGCACCAACGGAAAAGATGGTGCGTATCATTATGTTTACATGGACGGACACCCACACGTCATGGGGTATCTATACTATGGAGATATGAGAGAGAACCCTAAAGACTTTATCGACCACTACTGTGTAGCGTCTATCTTCATAAAGAATGGTAAGTATGCTGACTACAACAATAATCACAATGTTGCTATGTCAACTAACTTAGACCAAGCCGTGAAGAACGCCAAGAAATACTTACGTCCTTTACCCTGGGGTGAAGTATCGGGCATACACTATAGGAAGTTTAGACACAAATTCTACGAAAGTCGCAACCACTATCGTGATGAGTTCAATGTCTCTACGAACAAAGTTGGTCTAAGTCGTGACTATCTAATACCCGAACTGCAACAGCTTATAGATAGTGGTCACGTGTTTATGGACAACGAATTGCACAACAACATCGTGGAAATGTTGAACAAACACAAGGCACACCAAGAGGACAAGCAGAAAGAAATTCGTTGTTCGTTTGTGTATGGCTACATGAAATGGAACACAGAAAACTATGTTGTAGTGGATATAGAGAAACAACCATCTAAGTCACTATGGCAGACTTTGGAGTCAACGACCTATACTGCGGATACTCTTCCTGAAAATATCAAAGGTAGGGTAATGGCTCTTAACGTGTTAGACGATGATATGTTTGTTGATGATGTGGGCTACAAGATTGGAGACAATATGTTCTATGTCTTACCATAACACACAGGATTACACGTTATACCAAGTTAAGATAGACGCTGATACAAAAAGAGTTCATGTGTCATGTTTAGGTATGTATTGTGTTGACAGCGAATTGAAAGAGTGGTATGAGTGTATAGACGATTTACCTAAGTGGGTTCAAGAGAAGTTGGCATTGCTGATGATGCTTGAACCCGAACTGGATTATAAATCAGATATAGGATACAGAGCAAGCGATAGCGAGTTCTACATTAAATTAAAAGAAAGCAGTTAGTTGTGTTACTAACTGATGGGGGTGGGGCGACTCACCCTCAGAAACCAGTGACACCAGTTTTTGAAAGGATATGACGCAATGATGGTAATGACCCCAGAGGCAAAAGTAAAAAAGAAAGTAACCGAACAGCTTAAGAAGTTAGGAGCGTATTACTTCTACCCTGTAACAGGTGGGTATGGACGTAGCGGAGTGCCTGATATTGTTGGTTGCCATAGAGGTAACTTCTTTGCGTTTGAATGTAAGTCAGGAAAGAACAAGCCTACAGCATTACAGGATAAGAACTTATCAGACATAGGTGGAGCGGGAGGCATAGCCTGTGTGGTTAATGAAGATAACATGATGGATATAGAGAACATACTAAAAGGTATAGACCCCAAACCCGAACAAATAGAAATGGACTTCCCAGTTCAATACGAATAATCTACCAAGTTTTTTAATATTTTTGTCTTGGTAGGACGTAAGCAGTGAGAGCGTTGAGGACACATGTAAGCATATTATAATCGAAATCCACTGCAATGAAGGCAGGTTTATCATATATCCTTCCCTGTAACTTCATCATGGTAGTGCATGTAAAAACTTAGACCCCCCTCGTAGAAGGGGGGCAACCAAAGAGAAAGAGAGAGACATGAAAACAACTTACTATGTATTACATCTATTGCTAGTCCCTGACATTACAGATCACCACATAAAAATGGGTAGGGTTCACTTCCACGACCACGAAACGTGCATGTATGTAGCACAGAGCCTACACCAAGTGCGTGACCCAATAATCGGAAAAGCAAACTGCGTAGAGGTAGACAACTTTATAACAGAAGTTAGAATACCATTACCAAAACCAGAGTTTATGAAATGACAGATGATTTTAACGACAAGTTCAAACTAAAGCCGATTGCCAAAGATGAAAGACTAAAGCAGGTGCGTCACCTCAAGCCAGAGGTAGTCAAGAAGTATAAAGACATGATAAGACGTGACATTGCGAAGGGTCTCATTCAACCTGACCAGTTTAACAATAAGGGTAAGAAGAAATGACTGTTATTGTTAGAAAGGTATCTGAGCGACTGAAAAAGGCACGAGAGAATGCCAAGTTGCACAGAGATTATTTACTACAACAAATAAGAGAAGAGGAGAAATCTAAATGCGTAAAATTGCTAAGAAAGAAAGAGTATGGAAGTATGTACTCAAAAATAGGCTTGCAACGCCCAAAGAAGTAGCGAAGGCGTGTAAGGTATCGTACGGATATGCTTTGAAACTAATCAATGATTCGGGTACACCAAAAGAAGTTATCATAGCCGAGTCCAAACCCCCTGTCCGCTGTCAGCTACTTGATGAAGCGTCGAGCCTTACAGCTACAACTCGTAACAAAGACTATGGTGATGCTGTGGACAACCACGAACATATCGCCCGCATCTATAATGCCATCACAGGACAACGTCTTACAGCAAGAGACATCACTCTGGTCCACCAGGCGACGAAGTTAGCAAGGCGACAAACAAGTCCGTTGAAAAAAGATCACTACATAGATAACATGGCGTACGTCGGTATCGAATACGAATGCGCTGTGAAGGAGAAGAATAGTGGACTTAATCACTCTTGATTTTGAAACATACTACAACAAAGAGTATTCTTTAAAGAAACTGACAACGGAAGAATACGTACGCGACCCTAGGTTTGAAGTGCTTGGGGTCGCTATAAAAGTTAATAACAGAATAACGGAGTGGGCAAGTGGTACACAGGAACAACTTAAGACATTCTTACAGAGGCACGACTGGAACAACGCGATGGTATTGGCTCACAATACTATGTTTGATGGTGCTATCCTCTCTTGGGTATTTGATATTAAACCTCGTGCTTATACTGATACAGTTTGCATAGCGAGAGCCGTCAACGGAGTTGAGGAGAGCGTATCGTTAAAAGCATTGTCAGAAAAGTATGGCGTGGGTAAGAAGGGTGACGAGATACAGAACACTCTCGACAAACATAGACAAGACTTTACCGACGAAGAACTAGAACGCTTGGGTGACTATGCTGTCAATGACGTGGACTTGACATACGACTTGTTTACAATCATGGCGAAGGGGTTCCCAAAGAAAGAACTTAAGCTTATTGACTTGTCACTGCGTATGTTTGTAGAGCCTGTTTTGGATCTGGATCTGGACTTGTTAGAAGACCATCTCAGCAACACACGTCAACGTAAGGAAGAACTACTGATGGACGCTCGTGCATCAAAAGAAGATTTGATGAGTAACGACAAGTTTGCAAAGTTACTTGCTGCATATGACGTAGAGCCACCTAAGAAGTTAAGCCCCACCACAGGCAAGGAGACATGGGCTTTTGCGAAGTCGGACGAAGAGTTCAAACGCCTGTTAACACATCAGGACGAGAGAGTTCAATCACTTGTTGCGGCCAGGTTGGGTAATAAAAGCACACTTGAAGAAACGCGAACGCAAAGATTCATAGACATAGCAAAACGAGGCACTTTACCCGTGCCTGTTAGATATTACGCGGCTCATACAGGACGTTGGGGCGGTGATGATAAGATAAATTTACAGAACTTGCCAAGCCGTGGCACGAACGCAAACATGCTAAAGCGTGGCATAATTGCACCACAAGGATACTCTATAATAGATGCGGATTCGGCACAGATAGAGGCAAGAGTGTTGGCGTGGCTTGCCGAACAAGACGATTTGACAGAGGCGTTTGCCAAGGGTGAAGATGTTTACAAGAAGATGGCATCAAAAATATACGGTGTAGCAGAAAGCGAAATTACGAAAGACCAACGATTTGTTGGTAAAACTACAATTCTAGGCGCAGGGTATGGCATGGGAGCGCAGAAGTTCCAAGACCAACTTAAGACATTTGGATTTGACATGGAGCTACATGAAGCACGACGTGTCATAAAGATATACAGAGAAACAAACCACAAGATAAATAAACTGTGGCGTGACGCTCAGTTGTTCCTAAAAGATGGTAACACGTTTGGTCTGTATGGTGTTTTGTTTGTAGAAGATGGCAAGATACTTCTACCCTCTGGACTACACTTACGCTATGACGACTTACAGTTTACCACTACAGACAAGGGCGTGGAGTTTGACTACAAAACAAGGCGCGGTCGCACCAGAATATATGGGGGTAAGATAATAGAGAATGTATGCCAAGCGATAGCTCGTTGCATTATTGGTGAACAAATGTTACAAATAGCAAAGAGGTACAGAGTTGTCTTGACAGTGCATGACAGTATTGCGTGTTGTGTCAAAGACGAAGAGGTGGACGAGGCACAGCAATACGTCGAAGAATGTATGCGTCAGCCACCAGAATGGGCAGAGGGTTTACCGATAGATTGTGAGTCGGGGACAGGAAAATCTTATGGAGAATGTGATTGAGTATAGCACCTTGGTCATATAGTAGAATGAAGGCGTTTGAACAATGCCCCAAACAGTTCTACCATATGAAAATAGCTAAAGATTATAAAGAGCCACACACAGAGGCGATGCGTTACGGCACGGAACTGCATGCTGTAGCGGAGGACTTCATACGTGATGGAACACCAATACCAGATAGGTTTGCCTTTCTCAGAGGTCCCCTCGAAGCACTTGGACGCAGACAGGGTAACAAGTTTACAGAGATGCGTATGGGTTTGACCGCAGAGCTTGAGCCTTGTGGGTTCAAAGACAAAAACGTGTGGTGGCGTGGCATAGCAGACTTGGTAATAGTTGACGACACAAAAGCATGGGTGGTAGACTATAAGACTGGACGTAACGCAGAATATGCGGACAAAGGACAACTGGAGCTTATGGCGATGGCTACATTTAAACACTTTCCCGCAGTGGAACAAGTCAACGCGGCTTTGATGTTTGTCGTTGCTAACAAATTTATAAAAGCAAAATACACAATAGACATGTTGACAGACCTATGGGATAAGTGGTTAGCTAACTATAAACGTATGCAAGTCGCACATGACAACGATATATGGAACGCACGACCAAGTGGATTATGCCGTAGGCACTGCGCGGTCATAGAGTGTGTTTACAATGGGAGTAACTGATGCCGTACACTAAATCACCCAGACCTTATAAAAAAGAATATAAGAAACAAAAGGAACGTGGAGAACACCCAGCTAGAATGGAGCGACAACGTGCGAGAAGAGCGTACGACAAGAAAGGTATCAATCGCAAAGGTAAAGACATATCACATAATAAGATGTTAAGCAAAGGTGGTTCAAACAAAGATGGCACGAGGTTAGAAAGTCCCTCAAAGAACAGAGCAAGAAACGGACAGAAGAAGAAAAAGAAATGAAAAAGAAAGACCCCAAAGTCGGAACAGGTAAGAAACCAAAAGGAACAGGAAGGAGGCTTTACACAGATGAAAACCCCAAAGATACAGTCCCTATTAAATTTGCCACTGTGGCAGATGCCCAAGCAACTGCTCGTAAGGTTAAGCGTATCAATAAGCCGTATGCTAGGAAAATTCAAATCCTTACTGTGGTGGAGCAAAGAGCGAAAGTCGCAGGAAAGCCAAGGCAAGCCGCCATCGCAAAAAGAGCAAAGCAAGAACTCAGAGCCAAACACGAAGCGAAAAAGGGGGCGACCAAGAAAAAATGACTAGACAGATACAAAACAAACTAAAGAAAGTAGCGAAGGGTCTAAGTA
>Ga0310343_10001817_pt1 | contig 11042 bp, 17 predicted proteins | sample HC15DNA2025_MG_FD_203519 | JGI IMG/M metagenome (GOLD analysis project Ga0310343, IMG submission 203519) | Marine microbial communities from station ALOHA, North Pacific Subtropical Gyre - HC15-DNA-20-25_MG | ecosystem: Environmental > Aquatic > Marine > Oceanic | place: Pacific Ocean: North...
ATTTTTATTAGCCTTGATTTTTCTTACTGAAGAATAATTTAATGTTTATATTTGCGTTCACTTTAAGGGGGAAAATGTGAAAAAAACCGTCTTTTCAATATTAGTTGTAATTTTATTTGTTGTTTTTGTTCAAGAGAAAATAGTTGAGCAAGATATTCGTAAAGCTATTATATCTTATAACGACAGTCCATCTTTTACCAAAGAAACGATTACCGAGAAGGATTTTAACGACGCAGCAATAACTATTTTTACTGCTGTGTGGTGTGGATATTGTAAAGGAGCCAAGCAGTTGCTTGATGAAAAAGGTATTGCCTACTTTGAGGTAGATGTAGAAGAATACAATATTTCAAAACGAAAATTAAAAGAAATTGGTATTCAAGACTTTTTTGTTCCTCAAATCTTCGTTGATGGTGTACCTATTGGTGGATTTTCAGATCTGAAAAAAATCTTTGGCAGTGATATGCCAGTTCCTAAAGTTTCATAAATTTACCTTGTATTTGAAATAAAAAAGGCGCCTTCGACTTGGCGCCTTTTTTGTACTCGAGGTAACTTGAGATAACTATTTTGAGTTACTGTAAGCAAGACTTTCGTCTTTTTCAACTTGACTGAGTTGTGGTTCAGTCTCATCAATTAAAATGTCTTCTACTGCAACTTCGCTTTGTAAGACTTCAAATACTTCATCAGCGTAATTAGTAGAATAAAGATTTCCATTCCATTCAAATGTATTTCCAGGACCTAGTTCATTTCTAGCTGCTAAAAATGCATCATTGAAGGAGGGCACAGGGGTAGTTTCAATTACATCCAAGGATTCTACATTATCATTAAATGTTGGCACTGTTTCTGTAGCCATGGCTTCATCATTGACTGAATTACCCATATTGGTGTTATTAACTAATGAGGTAATCTCTACATCCACAGTGCCTTCATTACTAAAGCTTTCTGAGATATTATCGGACAGTTCTACTTCTTCGGATTGATCCATTAGAAAAAACAAGGAACCGATGCACAAAATTACACCTGCTAACACGAATTTTTCAACATTATTATACATATTTTTAACTCCATTTGTTATGCCTCTTAATGTCTCTTTCATACCCTATATACATTTAGTTTTCATTTTTGTTTCAAAGTTTTCATATATTTATACCATGGATGAAACAATAGCAGTATCAGCATATCTCTTAGTTTGGGCTTTATTAACAATTAAATCTTTTGATTTAGCTCAATCTTTAAGAGTTGCAATAAATAATGGGGATACAGTAAGACCAATTGCTAAAGCGTTTACTTCTATTTTTTGTATTATCGTAGGATTGCTTTTTATGCAAACTCATTTATGGTTAGATATTTGGAGTGAAGGGTTAGTATATGCAATTCATTTATTTATTATTGGTTATCAAATGGTAATGATTTGGTATCCAAAACCTGAGTAATACTTTAGATGGATAAAGTTTTTGTAAGTGGTGGATCTGAATTTATCTCACTACATCTAATTTCAAAGCTCATTCAAGTGGGCTATAAAGTACGTACATCTCTTTGTTCCTTAAATCGTAAACAAGATGTAATTGATGCGGTGGAAGAATAGTATGGGTTGGATAGTTTTTATAGTTTACATGCTTATTCTAATGGCTTTTTTAAGTTTTGTAGAAAGTATTGGTGGAGGTTTAGGAGCATTCATTGGAATAGTTGGAGCATTATTTGTAATGTATATCTTTGCGATGATTATGGGTGGAGGTGGATCAGATTCTAACCCAAGAGATGGAAATTCTCAGTGGTGAATAAACTTTTAATACTTAGGAATTAATAAACAATAATTAAAGTACAAAAATAATGGAAAAAGTATTTGTAAGCGGTGGTTCAGGGTTTATATCTCTTCATTTGATTTCAAAGCTCATACAAGAAGGATATAAAGTAAGAACTTCTTTACGTTCCTTAGATCGTAAACAAGAAGTAATAGATGCGGTAGAAAAAGAAGTGTCCACAGCAGGCATGCTCGAATTCTGTGAGCTTGATTTATTAAAAGATGAAGGATGGGATGAAGCAGTGGCTGGATGCAATTATGTGCAACATATTGCCTCACCTATTCCAACTTCTAATTCTAATGACTATGATAGTGTAGTAAAACCAGCTGTAAATGGTATAAAAAGATGCCTAAATGCCGCTTTTAAGAACAATATCAAACGTTTTGTTATGACCTCTTCAATAGCAGCAGTAGGGGGATCTAATCATAAAAAAGAGTATGATGATACCGATTGGACTGATTTAAGTATGGATGTTGCTCCTTATCAAACTAGTAAAACCAAGGCTGAGCAATATTTATGGGATTTTATGAAAGAAAATGAAGGTAAAACAGATATGGAGGCAGTAGCAATTAATCCATCTATGGTTTTTGGTCATTCATTATCTGATGATGTTGGGGCATCAAATCTTGTTATTAAAACTTTAATTAATGGTTCTTTACCTGCAACTGTAAACCTTTGTATTAATGTAGTACATATAAAATGCATTGCTGACTTACATTTTGAAGCGATGATTAACGATAAAGCTGCTGGAAAAAGATTTATAGCGTCGGAAAAGCATATGTATTTACCTGAAATTGCAAAAGTACTTAATGACAATGGATTTAAAGCGCCAAAAATCATGTTACCTGCTTTGCTTGCTAGATTTATAGCAAAGTTCAACAAAAGAATAGCATATTTTGCTAGAGATATAAATATATTTCGAGTCTATCATTCAAATAATGCTAAAAACATATTAGGCTGGAAACCTAGAAGTTCGGAATCAGCAATAATTGATGCTGCGACGCAAATCAAGAAACTTTTATAAATTATCTAGATAGGTGTACGTAATTAATTTCTTATCACTGTCTTTATATGATCTGACTGCAATAGTTTCACTAAGTCTTTCCTCCGTTTTATAAGTTTTTTCATCGTAATTGACTTCAGTTATCTGTTCTCCAATCGATATTACAAGCTCATAATAGTAATCAGTTGTGTAATGCTTTCCATTCCATACAAATATTTGTCCTGGACCTTTTAATTTTCTAGCATTCCTAAATGCTTCAGAAAAAGACATTTCATAACCTGTCATCAATTCTTTTGAGTAGTAAGTACGTTCAATCATGCCATCTTCATCGATTCTCTGGTTGTCTTTTGGTTCTTCTGCGTCTTGGATTAATACAGTTTTATTGAACACAGTAAACTCGAAAGTATCAGTGGTATATAATTGAGAAATTAGAATTGAAAGTGAGAAGAATAAGTTTATTAGCATTGCGGCTCCTTTAGGTTGCCTCAAAATTCTTTCTCTTTTATACATATCTATTAAATAATTATTTGTTCCTTGTTAAATTTTAAAATGAATTTTAAAACTTTTTTATTGAATGAAAGCTGTGATCACAAAGGAAGAATGTTAAGTGATATATATAAGTTTTCAGATAAAGAGATTGAAGCAACTCATGATTTTATTCAAATAGTATTTCCTTTAGCAGAACCAAGTTTTTGGTCATCAAATAAGTATTTCATTGAATCACAACAACAAATTGATAGCTTATCCAAAAATAAGAATGTTAAAGAGGCAATTTTGCAATCAGCTTCTTGGTATATTTCATTTCTAAAAAGAAATAATCATTGGAAAAATGTTAATGATCATAATCTGAAAAGAATTACTAGAATGATAAAATCAGTAAGACTAATTGTTGGAGATATTGAAGCTGATAATATAAAAAAAGAAATAATATCTATTAAAAATATTGAAAAGCTAGTCAGTCAAAAATCTATTAAATATTGGGAAAATGCTTAAAAAATATTTGTAAAAATAATTTTAAAATTTTAAACTTTGTTATCATCAGGACGGGAGTAATCCCACCAACCGAGCTTAAGCCACGGTGGTTTGTCAAGTGACAGATGAGCAGCAAAGCTGAAACAATCTGAAGCCCTCTGATGAGGGCTTTTTTAGTTCCGTTCTGATACTAACAAAAGGAGGAAGAATGGATTTAATAGTAACAGATTTAAAATTAAAATATGGTTTGATGTTATGGGAGGATAGACATCATATCGTAAATCAGGTAAAAAAAAATGGTAGCGCAAAACTGCTTGTTGATTGTAACTCAAGATGTGAATGCGGTGGAAGGGAGAAATTTCCATTTAAAATATCCACACAGTCTTTGGTGAAAAACAATAGAACAATTCAGTTAATTTCAAGATATGAATCAGGTCCTAAGGCCATATTTAGAATTACTAAAATTGAATTAGTAATCAAGGGATATAAGACACCAGGGCATAAAAGATACTTTGAATTAACCTTAGAAAAACCATTAAAAATTCGAAAAAAATCCAAAAAATCTTGATTTTAATTTTTAAAAATATTTATTTATATGTGAGATATTTCTGATTTTTATCACCAATTCTCCGCAAAACTTTAATTAAAAATTAAACAGGGAAAGGAACGCCTATATATGACGCTACACTTATTTAATCCAAATTCAAAAGAATACAAAAAAATAGAACAAATTTATCACAACAATACATGCATGATCTGCAATCTTCCAATGAAAATGCATAGTTTATACTTCTTTTCATTTGATAAGGAAAAGGCAAAAGATGGGGAAATGCATGAAACATACCATATAGGCTGTAATCATTGTTTTTCGCTATATGATTCAGATTTTGTGTTGGTACAAATAGATATGAGACATTTTATTGGATATACAGTTCGAAATATTGCCTAAATAGGAACTATTATTTCAATAATACATATCAATTAAAAAAAACTATAAAGGAGGTGACATTTGAGTATTGAAAACATTATTAAATTTGAAAGATTTAAAAAAAGTGATCATTTAATGGAAAAAATAACTTTTTTAAGCTTATTTTCTATAGGAATATTTAATTCAACTGTTAATGGTAGGCATGTTGGAATTTGTTTAGGCTTTTTCATTTTTGAGTTTGATGTAAACTTTAGAATGTGGTTAATGGAGCAGGATAATTAAACTATATTAGAAAATGAACTTTAAAGAATTTGTAGAATATCGTAAAGATATAACACTATCTGATAATCAATCTATTTTAGTAGAGAAACTTTCTAACTTCCTTGAAACAAAAAAGGGACCTCAGTGTTTTATATTAACAGGTTCAGCAGGATCGGGTAAAACCTTTGTTGGATCATTAATTAAAGAATTTTCCTCTTCAAGTACTTATATCTTTACACCAACTGGTAGAGCAGCTAAAATTTTTCGTTCGATGATAAGGAGGTTTGAGGATAGGGAACTTATATCTACTATTCATCATGGTATTTATTCTAGACAAAAAACTTTTAATGTTTATATGGCTGGAAAGGAAAAAAAGCCTGAAAATATTGTAAAATCAAGAATAATTTTTGATATTTGTGATAATCATAATTCGAACCAAGCAGTATATATATGCGATGAATCATCAATGATTTCAGATGAAAAAAACTTTAATAGTGGGCTCGAGTTCGGTAGCGGAAAGCTTTTAACTGATTTATTTACACACATTGAAGATAGAAAAATAATTTTTATAGGCGATAATGCTCAACTTACTCCCATAAATATGAATTTTTCACCAGCATTAAATACAAATTATATACGTAAAAATTTTAATGTTGAGATTGAAGAGTATAACCTAGATGAAGTTGTTCGTCAGAAAAAAGATAGCGGAATTCTAAAAAATGCTACTCATTTAAGAAATAATGTGATTAAAAATATTCCTAAAGAGGTAGAATTAGTAGCATTTAATGATGTTAAGTCTATTCACCCTGATAAAGCCGTTTTAATTGCGAAAGAGTCATATAAACCATATTCATTTACAGATTTTGTTGTTGTGACACACTCAAGAGCTTTAAGCTTTATTTACAACAAAAGAATACGATCGTACTTATATCCAGATATTCAAGAAAAAATTATTAGAAATGATAGATTGGTTTGTGCGCAATCAAATTATTTATATAAAATTTTTAACGGAGAGATGTTGCTTGTTAAAGAAGTTTGCAACGATGAACACTCAAGAATAGTTAAAACAATGATTATGAATCCAAGCAAAACTGAAAAGAAGCAAGGAAAGTTCAAATTTAACAATAAAGGAAAATTAATTGTTGATTTAGTTTTTCAAGAAGTGGTTATTGAGTTTCATGATCAAAAGGGAAGGAAGGAAGAAAAAAAATGTTATCTCCTTGAAAATGCATTAAATACAGATTATTTAACAATTGAGCCAATTGTCTACAGAGCTATGCTTGCTGATATAAACATGAGATATAATGAATCCAAGAAAAAGTTTATGATTAGAAATAAAATTAATCAATTAAGCGAATTTCAAGAAAATGTAGCTGTCAAAAAAGGAGAGATATTAGATAGAGATAAAGATATGTTTTTTAATGCTCTTATAGCAAAATATGGTTATTCATTAACAGCGCATAAAGCACAAGGTGGCGAATGGGATAATGTTATGGTTGATATGTCAACTGGACATAGAGATAATACCATAGAATCATTACGATGGAAATATACTGCAGTTACTAGGGCTAAAAATAAATTATTTTTAATTAACTCTTCTCTAAGCGAGAGTGAATTTAAACCTAATTTAAGAACAGGTAATGCTTATTCACCTTGGGATGATAAAGATGATGAGATATTATCTTTATACTATGAACTTAAAAAACCTATTTCGGAAATTTCAGCTAAAATGAAAAGAAGCGAAGGCGCGATTAGATCGAGACTTGCTAAATTGGGATTTAAATAATAGGGGATTTTAATGGATTTATTTAACACAAAAAAAATTGAAAAGCTTGAAAAAGAAAATAAAGAGATTAAAAAATTGCTTGTTGATCTAAATAAACAATTAATAAAAATTGAAGAAGATTCAGTTGATTGGGATGAATACAAAAAATGGAAAGAAATGAAGGATTCACTGCCAAAAATTTCTGAGATGTTTAAGATTGAAGATTTAAAAAGATTATCAATGAGGTTAAAAGCATTAAACAGAGTATATGAATCATCGATAGAGACAAAACTTATACGAATTGGGGATCTACAAAAATTTTCTTCAAATCCTTATAGAGAAAATGCAAAAAGAAAAGTTAGAGACGTAGAAATGCTTTTATTAGAAATAGAAAAATTAAAGACTTTTACTAGAAATGAAATAAATAATATTATTAAAGAAATAGAAAGTAATAAGGATATTAAAATTGTCGAATTATTAAAACTTTATGGAATTAAATCAGATTGGATTTTAGAAAAATGAATAAATCTGAAGAAGCAAGAAATTTTGAAACATTGATTAGTTCTGGAGAATTTATAACAAGAATTAAAAATGGATATCTCCAATTTTTGGAAGATGGAAAATGGGTATGGGTCCACAGAAGAGTGGCTGAGATACAATCAGGGAGTAAAATTCCAAAAGGACATGAAGTTCATCATATAAATAGAATTAAAACAGATAATCGACCAGAAAACTTACAAATATTATCTAAAGATGAACATCGTGCAATTCACGCGAAAGACAATAAACAGAATTATAATAAAATTATAGAGGATATCATTTCTAATCTAAAGACAGCTTTATCAAAAAAAAATTCAATCAATTCATTATCCTACTTAAATAATTATAACTACTTTAAAAGCGGGTGTTATAGGTGTGGAGGTTCAGGTTATTTACCAGAATTTAGCTATCATATGGGTGGAATCTGTTTTTCATGTATGGGCACTGGATAGATTAATTATGGGCTGTTTTAACATACTGTTCATATTATTTCTAGGTGGTATATACTTATTCTGGCCTGATTTAATGCAAGTAGAAGGCTTTTGGTTCAGTTTTATAGCTATTTGGCTATGTTTCTTTGTTTCATGGGCATTATTTGGTGATATAGCTGATGAAATAGCCGGTGTAAATAAGTATAAAGATGAAGAGTTTTAAAAAACATTAATGGAAAATTTAAAAAAGAATCATTTAAAACTTGAATTTGAAGAATCATTTCCTATTGGAGCTGAAAGAGAAAAAATGGTTTATAATTATTTAGCAAAAAATAACAATGTTAATTCCATAATTTATAACGATAATTCGAACTACGATTTAGCTGTATCAACAAATTCAAAAAAATTTACCATTGAGGTAAAGTTTGATAATATGTGCTTAAAAACTGGCAATTTTGCAATCGAAAATACATCCAGAAGGCAGCCTAGCGGAATAAATACTACCAAGAGTGATATATGGTGTTTTGTTGACAGTAATGATAAAATGTATTTTATTAAAACAAAAGTGTTAAAAGAGCTATGTGTTGGAAAGAAACAAATACAGACAAGATGTGAGGATTCTTACAATACAGTATACTTGGTAAAAATGGTAGATTTCAATAAACTATCTCTAGACATAGAAAGGTTCTTAAATGAGTAAAACTAAAATTAACAATATCGTCTGTACTGATGCTTTGAGTGGATTAAAGAAGTTGAAGGATAATAGTATAGATATTGCTTTTGTTGATCCTCCATATAATGTTGGTAAAAAATACGGTGCTGGTATTAACGATAATCTACCGGATGATGAATTTGAACAATTAATGAAAAATGTAATCAAAGAATTTAGAAGGATTACCAAAAGAGGTTTTGCATTTTATTTAGATTGGAAACAATACCAGAAGTTCTGGAATTGGATACCTGATGCTGAACCTATTATTATCTTTAAACGAAGTTCTGGGGTAGTATATTCACCTCTAAAGATTGTACAGCACCATCATGTTATTTTAACCACTGCACCCGCAATCAAAAAACAATGCAAAAGCTTGTGGGATGATATTCGCGTTATGGGAGAAGGGTATTTTTTTAGAGAAGAGCGATTTGATCACCCAGCACAAACCTCGTTAAAAGCCACGAGAAGATATATTGAATACTTTACAGAAGAGGGTGAAACTGTATTAGATTGTTTCATGGGAGTTGGTACAACTGCAACAGCCGCTAAACTTGAAGATAGAAATTATATAGGTTTTGAGCTAAATCAAGAATATATCGATAGAGCAAATAATCGAATCAAAAATGCTTCTAAACAACTTGAATTAGATATAGAAAATGACTGAGTTAATTAAAAGAGGTGAAGCAAAAAATCTTGATGCTTTATTTATAGCTAATTTGGGCTTAGCTAATTCAAAAACGATTTTAAGAAGAGATTTACTAATAAAAGGCGTTAAATACTACGATATACAAATACCTTCCTATATGGTAGAAGATTACTCTTCAATAAGTCAAGGAAGATATCTTAGAACTATAACAGATGCACTGCTTTCACTTGGTTTTTGTGTTGATATCAACAGAAAATCAGAGCTTCAGAATTGTATTATCGATTCAACATCAGATATTCAAAAAATAAAAAAATTTGTTCAATATAATAACTCTGTTTTTAAACCAACTCAAGAATCAATAAAATTTTCAAAAACTAAATTTTCCTCAGAAAATTGGAGATCTATTTTTTTATCTCAATTATTAAAATTTGGATATTTTGTAAGATATCTAGATTTAATTGATTTATTAAAAAATATATCAGAGGATAATAAAACAAACATAATTGAATGTTCTAACCTTTTAGGTCCATACGATGACATTGTAAAAGGAGGAGGACCTTCATTTGTGCAAAAACCATTTTTAACGTGGGCATTTTTTTCTGGTGCTATCAACTTCAATACAGGATCATTATCAACTTATAGCATAGAAAAAAGATTAGAATATTTAGCAAATCATAGAGGAGTTTTTGATAGAGATAATAGAATACTTAATTCCTTTAAAAGTTTTTCTTGCAATATTATGTATGAATCAAAAAAAGTAAAAATACCTTCTTTTATTAGGTTTGCAAATCTGCAATCTTGGAAATATGAGAGAGCACAAACATTCTTTGAAAGTTTATTGAAAGTTAGAATTATTTATCTTTTAGATAAAGAAACTATGTCAATTAAAGATATAAAAAAGGATAAAATTGTTTTAAATATTCTATCCAAACTGGATTCAGATATTTCAATTATTAAGTTAATTCTGTCAATTGAAACTATGGGCATGAAGTATACATATAATAATCAAAGTATTACAGCCCATATACTTAAAATACTTTTCAAAAAAGATGAATTTTTAAACAGAATTAATCATACACCAAAATCACAGGTAAGTCCATTATTTGATTTTATTGATAAATATTCATCTTCTTTTAATTTTGATAATTATGAACTAAAAAAGGAGCGATCTTTTGATAAAAAAATATTTGAAACAAGCTTACCTAAGGGAAATCTAGTATGGAGCACATTAAATGTTTAAAGATAATGATTTTCTATTAAAGGTTTTTAACAAAGAAGGTAAATCTAGAACAAAAAAGAGTAAAACTCATAGACTGTGCATTGGAAACCTACATTTAACAACTGCTTCGACCAAAAAAGATGCAATTATTCACGATTTTAGATCCAACGAACTTTCATTTATTGAAGAAAATTGTTCCAAATGTTTTTTGTGTATGATTAAAAATCCGTCATTAAATCTAGATAGCAATAACTATCCTGAGCTCACAAAAAGAAAATCAAACGATATTTCTTTCACATTGGACGATCGAATACATTTTTCAACATCATTAACTAAAATGAAAGAAGATAGTGGTATTTCAAAATGGATTACTATTCTTTTTATGCTTTACGGTTATAAAGATGTCTATAGAGAGTCTAGTATTAGCTCTGAATATTTAAATCCTGAAATAAAAAATGAATTTAAACCAGAAATATCAAATGCTGTTTATCAGAAAGGAATACTTGCAGATGTCGAAATCAATGAAAATGATTTCAATATAATATTTGAAAATAAAAAATCTTCCAGGGAAGATGGCTGGCTTAAAACGGCCATTGGCCAAATTGCGATGTATGCTTCATCTGAAGTTTACAACAAGGATCTTAAGACTAAGTATTTTGTAATTTGTTATGATGGATCAAAGGATGAAAAAACAAGAATTAAGAAAATTATTTCAAATCACCCTTTCAGCTTAATTAAAGATGCTATATCTGCTAACAATAAACAT
>Ga0310343_10001819_pt1 | contig 11038 bp, 10 predicted proteins | sample HC15DNA2025_MG_FD_203519 | JGI IMG/M metagenome (GOLD analysis project Ga0310343, IMG submission 203519) | Marine microbial communities from station ALOHA, North Pacific Subtropical Gyre - HC15-DNA-20-25_MG | ecosystem: Environmental > Aquatic > Marine > Oceanic | place: Pacific Ocean: North...
CATTTTTTGTCGCTGCTGAATTTTCCTTAGTAGCGAGTAACAGAAAAAAAATCGAAGAAGAAGTAGCAAATGGTCTACGCTCATCAAGAGTTGTTCTTGAGTTAGTAAGGAATCTTTCATACCACCTAACTGGTGCTCAGCTTGGCATCACAATAACTGCTGTGGTCCTTGGTTTCATTGCCGAGCCGACTATCGCCGGGCTCATTGAGGAACCGTTATTTGACATTTTCGGAAGGGGAGTAGCTCAATCATTGTCCTATATTATTGCGATCAGTTTAGTCACTTTCCTAACGATGGTTCTTGGCGAATTAATCCCCAAAAATATTGCAATTGCGAAACCAAACGTCATGGCCAAACTGCTCGCTAGGCCATTCAAAATCTACAGTTTCCTTGCAAAACCATTTATTTATATAAGTGATCTGGCAGCGAATAAATTGACGAGATCACTGGGAGTAGAACCCACTGAAGAGTTAGATCATACCCCAAGTATTGAGGACCTTGATTTAGCTATAAAAGTCTCTGGAGAGGAAGGTACTCTCGCACAGAGAAAAGTAGATTTACTCTCTAAGTCAATGAAATTTGCGGAAAAGCAAGCCAACGATGTGATGACGCCCAGAGTTGCCCTGCATTCGTTGAAAGCTGAATCCACAATTGAAGATTTAATCAAAATAAGTCTTGAGACAGGTTACTCCAGGTTCCCAGTGACAAAGCGTGATTTAGATAATGTTCTTGGCGTGGCTCACGTAAAATCTGCTCTTTATGTTGACCCCGAAATGCATTCAACAGTCAAAGTTACAGAAATTATGAGTGACGTGATTGCTGTTCCGGAAACCCGTGATTTGATCTCTGTTATGGCAGACATGAGAAAAGAGAGAAGACCTATTGCCATAGTCATTGATGAACACGGTGGAACCGAGGGGCTTGTTTCTGTAGAAGACTTACTGGAGGAAATAGTTGGAGAAATCGAGGATGAGTATGACTCTGTTGATGAATATCACCAAGGAAACCGCAAGGGCGTCTTCACTGTTCCAGGTAGTCTTCGACTTGATGAGATAGAGGAAATTTGTGGACTAAAATTCGAAGAAAAGCCATACGAAACCATAGCTGGTTTTATTTTGGATCAGCTACAAAGAATTCCAAGTGTTGGAGAGGTGTTTAGATATCAGTATTGGAAAATCGAGGTATTGGAGATGGAGAAATTGAGAATATCAAGTATCCGCCTCACAAGCCCTCCTTTTCGTTTCCCCGATAATGGCGGAGAGGAGTCTCAGTGATCGTTACTCTAATAGCGATTTTCATCACTTTATTGTTGATACTTCTTAATGGAATTTTTGTTGCTGTTGAGTTTGCGGTGGTTACGTCCAAAAGGTCAAAGATGGTGAACCTCGCTGAATCTGAAAATAAATCTGCGAAAATGGGTCTTGACCTAATGGTAAATCTGCCTCTCTCAATATCTGGTGCGCAACTTGGTATAACAATAACTTCCCTTGGTTTAGGATTGGTTGCAGAGCCAGCATTTGCCAAAGTTATAGAAAATTTAATTACCGAACCGCTTGGTTTCCCTAAAGCTCTTTCGCATGCTTTAGCGTTCGGCGTAGCTTTATTCATCGTCGTATTTATGCATATGGTCATAGGAGAAATGGTTCCTAAGAACTTAGCTTTGACTAATGCAGAAACTGTTTTGTGTAAAGTGGCCCGTCCTCACAGATCCTTTGTGATTATTTTCAAGCCGGTTATTTGGTTTCTGAATAAGGTTTCAAGTTTACTTCTGAAACCCTTTGGGATTGATCAAGTCGAAGAACTTGGAAATGCCTATACTGCTCAAGAGCTACATAAACTAATCGGCGAAGTGAAAACTGGGGGAGACCTTGATCAAGGTGAGCACGATATCCTCGAAGGAGCACTCCTGTTTCAGGATCAACGCGTTAACTCTGTGATGGTCCCATGGGAAGAAGTGGTCAGTGTCTCAGAAGAGGACTCAATTGAAGCTATCAGGCTCATGGCTGTTGAAAGTGGGCACAGTCGTCTACCCATTTATTCCGATGGGAATATTAAGGGGTTTCTCCATGTTAAGGACCTTCTCCGACATGCGAGGGAGAGTAATGGGTCCGATCTCACAAAGGATAGGATCCGAGAAATTCTTATTATTTCTCCTGAACAAACATTGGACGATTTGCTAAGAGAGATGAGAGAAACTCAGATTCACTTTGCACTGGTTGGAAAATCCCCCAGCGAATTCGTTGGCATCGCAACATTGGAGGATGTGCTAGAGGAGATTGTTGGCGAAATCATTGATGAGTCGGACAAGATATCTCCTCATTAAAGTAGGGGAGTTCCTAAGCCCCCACGGCGTGATATCCCCCATCAACATGGAGCATGCTTCCCGTTGTCATCGGAAACCAGTCTGATAAGAGTGCTACACAAGACCTAGCTACCGCTGACGAATCTTTAACATCCCACCCTAAAGGGGCCCTCTCATCCCAAGCGTCCTCGAATTCCTTGAAACCAGGGATGGACTTAGCAGCCATTGTTCGAATTGGGCCTGCTGCCACCAAATTAACACGTATGTTTTCAGGGCCAAGAGATCGTGCAAGATAACGAGATGCCGATTCCAGAGCAGCTTTAGCTACTCCCATCCAGTTATATGCTGGCCAAGCAAACCTAGCATCAAAATCTAGGCCCACTATTGAACCTCCATTGGTCATAAGCGGGGCAGTGGCTTCTGCAACAGTTTTCAGTGAGTAAGCTGAAATATTGAAACCCGGAGAAATGTCTTCCCAACTGGCAGCAAAGAAATCCTCCCCTAAACCAACTTCAGGCATAAAACCAATAGCGTGGAGTGCCCCATCTACACGATTCCACTTCTCTTTAAGCCTCTCATGAATATTTGAGACGTGCGTTTGGTCTGTAACGTCAAATTCCAAAACCTCAACATCGCCTTCAAGCTTACGCGCGGTTCTCTCCGTTAGCCGCAAACCACGACCAGCGCCAGTAATAATGAGATTAGCACCTTCGGAAAGAGCTAATTCAGCTACTCCGAAAGCCAAACTCGCATCGGTAAGTACTCCTGTAATCAATATATTTTTATCCTGAAGTATCCCCATACGTCTCCAATACATAGGCTTAACTAAGACATTACATGAGCCGATTAGATATTTCCGGTTTACTAAATCCATTCTTTGTAAAATAAATACATCTAAATCTGTTGGATTGATTGACTTCTCCGGTATGTTCAACACATGAAAATTGGTATTGTAGGCGGGACGGGGCCAGCAGGAAGAGGACTAGCTTTGCGGTTGTCCTCAATTGGATATGAGGTAGAAATAGGTTCTCGATCATCAGGAAGAGCAGCAGAAATCGTAGATGAATTAATTGAAATCTGGGGTGATAGGGGTTACAAGCTTTCAGGTGTAAGTAACGAAGAGGCCGCCCTTGCAGAGACCGTTGTTCTTGCGACACCATGGGATTCATGTGCTCCGACTGCTAAAGCGCTTAAGAAACAATTGAGCGGAAAACTTGTTATCTGCATGGCAAATGCTTTGGCACGCGTTGGTAATGAATTCCATGCCTTATACCCGCCTAGAGGATCCATAGCTGCTGATGTTCAAGCAGCGATACCAGGCTCAAGAGTATCAATGGCCTTTCAACATCTACCAGCCAAAGAATTAGGAGAGATAGATACTCCCATGGAAGGTGACGTATTGGTATGTGCTGATGAACAATCAGCAATAGATCAGACTATTGAAATCGTCGGGAAAATGGACAACTTGCGCGGACTTGATTGTGGAAGCCTTGCGAATGCAGCCCCAGTTGAGGCATTCACCGCTGTTCTCCTTCAGCTGAATAAGCTTTATAAAACACGATCATCAGTTAGCATTATCGGCCTCGAGTAACATTTGCACTTCACTAAACTAGTTGTGCCCTACAATGACAATGAAACCTAGGTCATAGTCAGATAATGCAAATTTATAACACGGCAACAAACAGTATTCAGGATTTAGAGTTCGGACCGGTAGTAAACATTTATACATGCGGTATTACCCCTTACGATGCAACTCATATCGGGCATGCTGCGACCTATGTAACTTATGACGTTCTTCAGAGAAGGTTGCGTGATTTAGGGTTAGAAACTAGATGTGTGCGCAATGTAACTGATGTCGACGATGACATACTTCGGAAAGCGAGGGAGTTAGGTGTCCACTATTTAGATTTAGCAGCGAAAGAAACCGATCGTTTCGACAACGATATGCGTGCGCTTGGAATGATCCCATCATGGAGTGAACCTCGTGCCACTTCAGCAATTGCTGAGATACGAAAGTTTATTTCAAAACTATTGGAGAAGGGAGATGCCTACGAAGTAGGTGGGTTCGTCTACTTTGACATATCAAGAAGTAGTGACTTCGGAGCAATGTGTGGTCTCGAACGGTCAACCATGTTGCAATTGGCTGCAGAGAGAGGAGGGAACCCAGATGATCCTCTGAAACGCGACCCCTTAGATTTTGTATTATGGCAACCATCTCTTGCAGACGAACCAGCATGGGAAAGCATGTGGGGTCCAGGTAGGCCAGGGTGGCATGTTGAATGCTCCGTGCTTGCCATGCGAGACCTTGGTGTTGAAACAATAGATATTCATGGTGGCGGGTCAGATTTAATATTTCCACACCATGAATGTGAGCGGGTCCAATCGGAGTCACTTACCGGGAAACCATTCGTGCGTCTATGGATGCATCAAGCAATGGTAGAAATGGACGGAGAAAAGATGTCTAAATCTCTTGGAAATCTGGTCTTTGTTTCCGACCTAAGAAAGCAATACGATCCAAGAGCGATAAGGCTTGCTCTAATCAATAATCACTATAGGAAACCTTGGTCATGGAGCGCTGATCTTATGGAAAAAGCCAGTAATCGTTTAGATTCTTGGATTAATGCTGGTTCAGGTGATGCAGGTCTAGAAGAAGTTCGTGGATGTCTTGATGACGATTTGAATACGCCCGAGGCTGTTAAAGCTATTGATGCACAAGTCCTCGCTGGGAATGGCATCTCACAAGCAGCGATGTTGTTAGGTGTAGATGTAGAGAAAGAATGAATTCATCGCATATGCACGTTTAAAAGCTTAAATCAAAGAACTATTAGATATTCACAGATTTAGTTAACGGTGATCGGTAACATACATTCATGCCAGTTATCTCCGTTACTCTTCCCGATGGATCCAAAAGAGATTTAGAAAAAGGTTCTACGGGTGCAGATCTAGCCTCAGATATTGGTAGGGGTCTTGCAAAAGCTGCAGTTATTGCCGAGATGGATGGTAAGGAAGTTGATCTCGCTACACCACTTAAAAATGGATCAGAGGTTAGCATAATAACTTCTGAATCGGCTCAGGGGTTAGAAACTATTCGTCACTCGACAGCTCATATTCTAGCTCAGGCGGTTTTAGAGTTATACCCGGGGGCTACCTTTGCTATTGGCCCACCCATCGAGAACGGATTCTATTATGACTTTGATATCCCCGGAGGGGTGGCTATCAAAGAGGACGAACTTCAAAAGATCGAAAATAAAATGCGTGAAATTGTAAAAGCTGATCAAGCATTTGTCAGAGGAGAAACTTCAGTTGAGGAAGCCCTTAAGATGTTTTCCGATCACCCTTATAAGTGCGAAATAATCGAGTCGGCTGATAAGTCGGAAACGGATGGCAGCGAAACAATAAGTTTCTATCAGAATGGGGAGGGATTTGTTGATTTATGTCGAGGGCCTCACGTCCCTTCAACAGGAAAGGTAGCTCATTTCAAATTAATGAGTGTTGCAGGTGCGTATTGGCGAGGCGATGAGAAGAAACAGATGCTCCAACGAATTTATGGAACGGCTTGGGCGACTAAAAAGCAATTAGATGACCATCTATTACGACTTGAAGAAGCTGCGAAACGTGACCACAGAAAACTTGCAAATGAACTGGACCTATTGAGTTTCCCGTCCGAGCTAGGTGGAGGTCTTGCAGTTTGGCACCCTAAGGGGGCTAGCATCAGAAAGTTGATGGAGGACTACAGTCGTAAACGTCATGAAGATGGCGATTACAAATTTGTCTATACACCTCACCTCGCCAACGCAGAACTATTTAAGACAAGTGGTCATTTAGATTTCTATTCCGAGGGGATGTATCCGCCGATGGAGATGGATAACGGGGAATATTACCCGAAACCAATGAATTGCCCCATGCACTGTCTAATTTATAAAGCAGGAACGAAATCATATAGAGATCTTCCTCTCAGACTATTTGAGTTAGGTACTGTCTACCGCTACGAGCGAGCTGGGACACTCCATGGACTAATGCGAATTCGTGGTTTCACTCAAGATGATGCGCATATCTTTACTACTGAGGAAGGACTATCTGATGAGATATCTAATTTGCTGACTTTTGTTATGTCTGTTCTCAAAGCATTCGGATTCAATGATTTTTCTTTCAATCTTTCCACAAGAGACCCTGAAAAGTCAGTAGGTTCCGATCAGATCTGGGAAAGTGCAACGAAAGCACTTAAAGAGGCACTTGAGAGAGAAGATTTTTCCTACAGCGTTAAAGAGGGTGATGCAGCTTTCTACGGCCCAAAGATTGACATTGATGTTTCTGATGCCATTGGTAGGTCATGGCAACTCTCTACGATTCAATTAGACTTTAACCTTCCGGAGAGATTCAATCTGAAGTACATTGATTCCTCCGGTGACAGAAAACGCCCAGTGATGATTCACAGAGCTTTAATGGGATCAATTGAGCGGTTTTTTGGTGTTCTCATTGAGCATTATGCAGGCGCTTTCCCTACTTGGCTTGCTCCTGTTCAGGTCTCAATCTTGCCGGTTGCAGAAGAACACGAAAACTACGCTGATCAAGTTGCTGAAATTCTCCGAAAGAAAGACTTTAGAGTTGAAACCGAACGAGCCAGCAATTCATTGGGGAAAAGGATCCGTGACGTCAAGTCTCAAAAGATCCCTTATGTGCTAGTCGTAGGGGGTGAGGACGTAGAATCGCAAACAGTTGGCGTAAATCAGCGTATAGGGGAAGTTCAAAGGGGAGTTCCTCTAAACGATTTTATTGAAGACCTTGAAGACGAGGTTAGAAGTCAGTCATGATTCAATCTGGCGCATCCCGTCTGAGAGTTCTTTGGTCTGGATGGAGGAAATCCTATGTCGCCGGGGAAACTATTGAAAAATCAGACAACGAGCAGATGGAATCAGACAGTGTATTCAATGAAATTTTCAGCGGAGAGAAGAAGAATGAGTCGGATTACATATTGTTTGAAGGTGAACATTGCGCAGCGATACTAAACAAATACCCGTATGTGAGCGGTCATATACTTGTTCTGCCTAAACGAGCCACGCCAAGCCTCCATGATTTAACTAACTCCGAGAGTGAGGAACTTTGGAGGATAATAAATGACGCTGTCAAAGCAATTTCGACTGCGTATGTCCCAGATGGAATAAACGTCGGAATGAATATAGGTAAAGCAGCAGGGGCTAGCATCCCAGAACATCTACACGTTCATTGTCTACCGAGGTGGGAAGGGGATACCACATTTCTGACCTCAGTAGCTGAGGCGAGAATGATACCTGAAACGCTCTCATCGACTTATGAAAGGCTCCGAAGGGCTTGGCCCACAAAATGATTATCATTATCCCTGAAAGCGCAATTAATATACATATATGACCAGTTCCGAACACCCCGCTGATATTTTGCCTGATGACCTAGACCCTTCTTATGGTGCCGACACATATCAGATCCCAAATAATGACAAAAGGAAATTAGCTGGTTATTTATATCTCCTAACCGGAACGATACTAATATTCCTGTTTCTCGTATTTGACAATTCCGCACTTGTTAATAGAGGTTTTTTATTTTCCGGTATTGGGATATGCGCCTTTGGCGTCTACAACTTTTGGGCTTCAACAAAGTGTGAAATTGATGAAAGTGAAGCTTTAAGCATTGCAGAGGAAAAGCTTGGTTTCGATATCGGACCTTGTTCGGCTCAGTTGATGTGGAGAGGGTTAGCAAGTCGTCCTGTTTGGAGGATATTGGCCTACTCATCGGAACCTATTCCACTACAACGAGCATTTTTATTAATTGACGCTAATAATAAGTCAGTAGTCGAATTAGTCGTAGAGGAAAACCCCGAAGATTGGGAAGCGCCTTTAAAACAAGCCCCGTAAAGATCCAAACCAAGAAACGGGAATGCTAATGTTACATAGGCCTATAACAGGATGGTGTTAGTGTGTTTGACGGTAATTTTCGTAGAGGTGTCGATAAGGTTCTAGATCCAGTCGGAGTCGCTTTGAGCAGGATCGGGATTACTGCGAATGCTCTAACTGCCGCTGGGATAGTGATCGCCTCAGTGGGAGCTATATTTATTGGACAAGGTCGTTTGTTCCTTGGATTTGTCTTTCTTATTCTGACAGGGTTGCCAGATGCTCTTGATGGCGCAGTAGCTAAAGCGAGTGGAACCTCATCCATAAGGGGTGCTTTTTTAGATTCAGTCAGTGACAGAGTTACTGACATTCTTTTGTTTTGTGGTATTACTTGGTATCTAGCCTCAAATGAGCCTGGAAGGATCATGATGCTTCCCGTAGCAGTTATGGGAGCAGCAATGCTCATTTCCTATCAAAGAGCAAAAGCTGAGTCACTTGGCTTTGATGCCAAGGGTGGGATAATGGAACGAGCCGAACGCTTTATTGTTATGGCTCTGGGTTTATTGATAAGTGACATACTTATACCTGTTCTCTGGGTAATGTTAGTCCTAACCCTAGTTACAGCAGTTCAACGTTTTGTCAAAGTCTGGAATCAAGCCACTGCACAGCTAAACCTGCCGACAGAGCCGAATAATCCTTAAGTGTCTAACGGTGGATTACTCGTTTTTGCCTATAAGTTTTTATCAGGCTTGATCAAGATTATTCCAGATCGCCTACTTAGAACTGTAAGGGATAAGTTAGCCCATTTGGCGTGTAGGTTGTCAGCGGATAAGAGAGTACTTGTGGAACGCAACCTCCGGAGGGTTTACGGCAACGATATTGATAGAGCAGTTTTGAAACGAAAGACCCAGAAGGCTTTCATGAGCTACGCAAAATATTGGACTGATTCAGCGAAGATGCAGTCTCTCACTGACTATCAAATAGACGCAGGGTTCACAGTGGAAGGATTTGAACACATTGAGAATGCTTGGTCTGAAGGGCCTGGCCCAATTCTAGCGTTACCTCACCTTGGTGGATGGGAATGGGCTGGGCGATGGTTGACATGTCGTCCGAAATACGAAGTTACCGTTGTTGTTGAACCACAACAACCAAAAGAGCTTTTTGAATTCATGGTTTCATATCGAGAGTCATTTGGAATGAATGTTATTCCCCTTGGTCCTAACGCTGGAAAGGAAGTTATAAGAGCCATCAAGGACAATCATGTTGTTTGTCTACTTTGTGATAGAGATATAGATGGATCAGGAGTAAATGTAAATTTCTTTGGTGAAGAGACCACTATCCCTGCTGGGCCTGCTACTTTATCGCTTCGAACAAGGGCAAAGATAATACCCGTAGCCGTTTATCAATCACCGACCGCTCATCACGCTATTGTGAGGCCCCCCATAGACGCAAGCAGAGAAGGGAGTCTTAAAGAAGACATCTCAAGAGTTTCGCAAAAGATAGTCATTGAGTTTGAAGAACTAATTCGACTGGAACCTGAACAATGGCATCTCATGTCACCAAATTGGCCGAGTGATTATGATGTAATACAAGGGGTCATGGGAAAAAATTCCGCTAGGAAAGGAATTAGCTAGAAAATCGGGTACCAATATAATATGCGAGTTGGCATGATAAGCCCCTACAGCCTCACAGTTCCGGGAGGCGTACAAAATCAGATTTTGGCCCTTGCTAAGTCAATTCGAAAGCTTGGAACGGATGTAAGGATTCTGGGGCCTTGTGATGGTCCCCCTCCAGACACTGGAATTACTCCACTCGGAAATAGCTTGCCAACAGCTACCAATGGCTCCATTGCGCCATTAGCCCCAGACGCTGCAGCACAATTGAGAGTCATACGTGCATTGAGAGACGAACAGTTTGACGTTCTGCATGTTCATGAGCCGCTAGCTCCTGGCCCTACTATTACCTCAATAGTCTTAAAACAAAGTCCTATCGTCGCGACTTACCATCGCTCAGGGCATTCAAAGTTTTACGATTATTTCAACCGTCCAGCTAGGTGGGTGGCATCCCGAGTTGAAATTAACTGTGCTGTATCCGATGAGGCTGCTAGGACCGCTAAAAGAGCTGTCGGCGGAAACTATGAAATACTATTCAACGGAATCGATCTTGAACTGTTCGAGAATCAGAAAGAGAAAAGTAGCATTCCAACGATTCTCTTTATCGGCCGTCATGAGCCTCGTAAGGGGTTAGAGGTTCTCCTCAAGTCGATGCAATTTCTCCCAGATAATGTCAGATTATGGATAGCTTCTGAAGGGCCAGAAACCAATAGGTTGAAAGAATATACAGTAAACGATGAACGATGCATATGGTTGGGAACTATCTCGGATACGGAGAAAATAAACAGGCTGCAAGAATGTTCGGTTTTGTGCGCTCCTTCCCTTGGGGGCGAGTCATTTGGGATAGTCTTGCTAGAAGCGATGGCTGCAAGGACTCCTGTTGTCGCAAGTGCGATCCCAGGATACGTCAAACTAGCGCGACAAGGAAGAGATGCCCTCTTAGCAGAACCGGGTGACGCAGTGGCATTATCCAACAGTTTACGATCAGTACTCTTTTCGGAGGGGATCGGATTAGATCTTGTAGAGTCCGGGAGAGAAAGAGCGGAGCAATTCTCTATGGATGAGCTGGCTTTGCGCTACCAAGAAATTTACGAAAGAGCTCTTGTTCTCAGCCCTGCTGCCCCTCTGCTTAAAAAGGGGCGCTACTTTAGTTCAGGTTTTGTGAAATCTGATAGGGATAAAAGGCAGTGAAGTAATTCCGTCATCACAATTTATTAGTTATGCTAGGAGCAAGACAAAGGAGCCTTCATGGGTTTAATAAT
>Ga0310343_10001821_pt1 | contig 11030 bp, 7 predicted proteins | sample HC15DNA2025_MG_FD_203519 | JGI IMG/M metagenome (GOLD analysis project Ga0310343, IMG submission 203519) | Marine microbial communities from station ALOHA, North Pacific Subtropical Gyre - HC15-DNA-20-25_MG | ecosystem: Environmental > Aquatic > Marine > Oceanic | place: Pacific Ocean: North...
AACTTCCAGAAGGAAGCAATTTATATTTCACCACAGCTCGAGCACGCCAATCAGTATCTGTAACTGACAATGGAGGTGATGGATCACTTTCATATGATAGTGGAACTGGTGTTATATCATACACAGGGCCTAGCGCTGAAGAAGCACGGCTTCATATTTCTGTTAATGATGTTGGTGGCGACGGAAGTCTTTCTTATGATAACACTTCAGGTGTTATAACATACACAGGTCCAAGTGCTGCTGAAGTACGAGCACACTTTAGTGCTGGTGCAAGTTTAACTTACGATGCTTCAACCGGTCAATTCACGACAAACCAAGCACTCGACTCAAACAGCAATGTTACTTTCAATCAAGTAAGAGGCCCTGCTGAATTCATTATTGATCCGGCTGCTGTAGGTGATAACACTGGAACAGTCAAGATCCTAGGTAACTTACAGGTTGAAGGAACACAGACTACACTCAACTCAACTGCAGTTACTATAAATGATAAGAACATTGTAATTGCAGATAGTGCTGCTGATAGTTCAGCCTTACATGGTGGAGGCATTACATTTGGTGGTGCTAACATTGGCAATAAACCTACATTTAGTTATTCTCACGCTGATAAAAGATTTCAGTTCAATAGAAATATACAGGCTGACAGTTTTATTGGTGACGTCACAGGTAACTTAACCGGAAATGTTACAGGTCAAGTCAGTGACATATCAAATCATACTACTAGTGATTTAGCAGAAGGTTCAAATTTATATTACACTGACACCCGAGTAAGAAATGCTGTAAGCGCAGTAGATTCTGGTGGTGATGGTGCATTTTCATATGTAGCAGCTACAGGTAAGTTTAAGTATCGTGGACCTAGTGCATCAGAAGTAAGAGCACACTTTTCAGCTGGTGGAGACCTGACATATGATTCAACAACTGGTAAGTTTCAGTTTGATGTAGAATCTGTTTACACAAAAGCAAACTTTGATTCTGACTTAGGACTTGCAAATACGGGTCAACTGCCTGAAGGATCGAATCTTTATTACACAACAGCAAGAGCTGACTCAGCATTCGATGTAAGATTAGCCACAAAGTCAACAAGCGATTTGGCTGAAGGATCTAATCAATACTACACTGAAGCTAGAGTCAATACAGTATTCGGGAAGAGAACAACTGACTCATTATCAGAAGGTTCTACTAATTTATACTTCACAAATGAAAGAGCACAAGATGCTTTAAGTTCTTCATTTGTTCATTCCAATCATACTAATATAACTGCTACATATGATGATCCTTCTGGTGAAATAAGAATAGCAGCAGCTCAACAGTTTAATGACTCAGATGCAAGACATGCAATTACAGTTGCAGATTCAGGTGGATTTGGCCATCTTAATTACAATCAAGATGCAGGCCTGATACAATACAAAGGTGTTACTTCTACAGAAATAAGATCACAATTCTCAGCTGCAGGAACTGGATTCCAGTATGATAGTGCAACTGGTAAGTTTACATTAACTCCAGCAGCATCTTATAATAAAGCTAAATTTGATTCTGACTTTAATTTGACCTCAACAGATTCTTTATCTGAAGGAAGCAGTAACTTATATTTCACAGAACCAAGAGTCAATACAGTCTTTGGAAAAAGAACAACAGATTCATTATCCGAAGGAACTACGAATAAATACTATACAGACACTAGAGCAAGAAATGCACTTACAGTCATTGATTCTGGTGGCGATGGCAGACTTACATATACAGCATCTACAGGAAGATTAGTATATAAAGGTCAAAATGATTCAGAGTTCTTCCAGCATCTTGAGGATAATGGAAGCAGCCTAGGGGAACTTACATATGACTCTTCTAATAAGTTTAGAGTTACTTCTGCGTTCTTTACTGGCAAGCCTACAGCCGGTACATTGTCGACAGATTCGGATAAGATCCTTATATTAGATGCTACTGATGGTGCACTAAAACAAGCTGGAGTTCAACAGCTTGCAACAGCTGCAGCTGGTGTAGGAAACACAGCTAAGTTATTAGCATTTATTGGATTATAAAGACAAATGAAAAAGAAAAATTATATAAATAAAGTAAAATATCTAAAGTGGACGTGACATGGCAGCCAGTTTTCAACAAGGTCTTACGGCAAATGCTGGGACCACAGAACAAACGATTTACACGGCGCCAGCAGGAACACACCTTCTAATAGGTGTGATTGCTACAAACATTTATGGTTCTACTTTGGGAGTGACGGTTAAGTTAGTTAGGAGTTCAACTGAATATTATATCGCTTATGATAGGAGAATTGATGCTAACACAACACAGGATTTATTGATGGGAACTAAGCTTTCTTTGACAAATGGCGACTTGATCAAAGTAAGTTCAACTGCTGATAATGCATTTACAGTGATTGCCACAGTAACACAGGACGTATTGACATAATGCTTGCTATACACAAAAGTTTAGATACCATTGACACTATACATGATAAAACCTTTTATGGTTTAAGAACAGATTCAACAAGTGCATTGTCGATCGATGTTATGAAGTCAAACGATAGCAGTCCTATAGTCCTTCCCGAGGATGATTATGCTAAAGACCCAGATGGATACCGACAGTACTTTTGGGCAAAAGACGCAATAACGTTTCGAATGAACGCTAACACAGGACATCTGGAGATGGTTATTCTATGACACAAGTAATCGATTTAGGAAAATTAAGGTTTTACTTTGCTGGCCAATACAGCAATACTACAACCTACGAGCAAAACGACGTCGTTAAATATGGCGGTAACGTTTATGTTTATATTTACAGCCTGAAAACAAGTGGTAATGCGCCGACCGATACTACATACTGGAGACTGATGATTGAAGGATTCCGTTTCGGAGGAAACTGGGATTCTACATCAACCTTTAATATCGGTGATGGTGTTGCATACGGTGGTAAAGTTTTCATATCTGTGAAACAAAGCACGAATATTAAACCACCCGGAAGAGATTCATTCTGGTCAACGTTTGCCGATGGTATTCAATTTGAAGGTACATACGCAAATGACTCGGCCTATCAACCAAATGACATTGTTAAATACGGTGGATCAACCTATATCGCAAAGCAAACCACTACAGGTAACTTACCAAGTGATGGAACATATTGGGATCAGTTTGTAGAAGGTATTTCATACAAAGCAGTTTACAATAACGCAACAGCATATAAGAAAGATGAAGTTGTTGCTTATGGTGCAAACCTTTATAAAGCAAAGACAGAGACTACTGGTAACATACCAACCAGTACTGCTCATTGGGATCTTTATGTTGGAGGTACACAGTTCAGAGGATCATTTGATTCCTCTTCATCTTACTTCCCGAATGATCTTGTAAGTAGAGGCGGAAATCTTTACAGAGCAAGAGTTGCAGTAACAGGCACAGCACCTAATGCAGACTCAGATGCTAACTATAAAGTAGTAGTTTCTGGATTTCAATTTGATAGTGATTGGAATTCAGCAAAAACATATTCACCAGGAACAACTGTAAGATTTGGCGGAAGCTTATACAAATCTATTCTTACTGGTCAAAATCTTGAGCCTGCTACAAATGCAGCTTATTGGACAAAGATTGTCCCAGGATTTAAGTTTAAAGGTGATTGGGCAACATCAACATCATATCAAGTTGATGATGTTGTAAGACACGGTGGTAACTCATACATCGCAACAGTTTCTCACGCATCAACTACTTTCAAGGCTAACGAAACATCTGGTTACTGGACTAAGTTTAACTCAGGAATTCGATTTAGAGGTGCATATGCCGGTGCAGCTAACTATAAGAAAGATGATATTGTAACGTCAACCACTTCAGCATATATTGTTGATAGTGACTTTACATCAACCGGTAACTTTGCAAATGATTTGGCTGCAGGTAAGTTTAGTATATTTGCTGCAGGTGACGGTTCTTCTGGTTTTCCAACTATTGGGGCTGCCGATGCAGGTAAAGTAATATCAGTCAATTCAGTTGCAGGAGCATTTGAATTATCCTATCCAGATGATGCAAAGAACAACTTCTTTGTTTCTACATCTGTAGGTACAGATGATTCAAACTTTGGTAGATCTAAAAACGCACCATTTAAAACCGTAAGGTTTGCTCTTAACTATATTGCTAATAATGTTACAGCAGATTCAGCAAAGCATCTTGAAATAGCTGAAGGTAAATACGAAGAAATTCTACCAATTACAGTTCCGCCTTTCACAACTATGAGAGGCCAAGGACTTCGTGGCACAGAAATTAAACCTGCTACAGGTTATGATTCAGCGGCTGCCATGTTCTATCTCAATGATGGTAACTTACTCGAAGCGTTACTATTTACAGGAATGACTGGATTTAAGAAAGACTCAGCAGAACCTGATAACATCGAAGCTGCATATGATTCAGATACAACTTACTATGCAGGTGCAACTGGTCTAGGTCATGCTGCTCGACCAATTAAAGGTGCTTTCTTAAGACTTGATCCTACTAGAAGGATTGCATCTAAGTCTCCTTACATTAAGCATTGTTCAGCATTCTCTACCGGAGGTATTGGAGCAATCATCGATGGTGGTCACTTATCAACTGACTCTGTAACTAACGGGTCAATGGTGTTCCATGCATTCACACAGATTCATTCAGATGGTGTAGGATTCTGGGTAAGAAGAAATGGTAAGTCAGAAATTGTATCATGTTTCACATACTACTGTCACTTCGGTTATGTAGCATCTAAAGGTGGGCATATCAGAGCACTAAACGGAAACAACTCTTATGGTGACTTCGGTGCAGTGTCTGAAGGATTTGACTCTGATGAAGCCACATTGGACGGATTTGTAAGAGGACATCAGTTATTCTATCAAGATGGAACAATCACAAACGGTGAATTTGAAAAGGGCGACGTAGTCTTTACACCTGATAGAAAACTTCATGGAAAAACGAAGCCTTCAGTTAGAAATATTACTAAAGCAACCACAGCAGTTTTCCAATTTGATTCAGCTCATGGATTGCAAAATAAAGATAGGATTTCAATCTCATCTATAACTCCATCACAATGGAATTCGAGTGTAACTCTTAATCAAGAGCTATACGTAACAAAGGTTGACTCATTTAATGTTCAAGCATTTACAGACTCTGCTAGATCTATAGGTTATAACACCACTAATTTTGCTGGTGCAAACTCATCTCAGGTTACAGTACAGGATGCAGTTAGAGCTAATCCACTAAGGCTTACTGTTCTATCACACAATTTTGATAGCTTTAACCTTGTAAAGCTCACTGGTTTAGGTGGTATCACACAGGCCAATGACAAGTACTACATCATTGACAGCAATACATCTACTACTTTAAGATTAAAATCTGCAGAGAATAGTTATATCACAGTCACTGGCGATTCAACTGGATATGCACTTTCTGGAAGTATGCAAGGATCTAACGTATCTTTAGTAAAAACTGGCGATAGTGCACTTAATCTCTGGAGAGGATCGAGATATTACTTCGTTCTTGACAGCGCAGTAGCAAGAAATCCAATATATCTTTCAACTCTTGATTCAACAAATTGGGTTAAGAACACATTTGCAGGAGAGTATACAACTTCAGCATTTGGCAGAACAGTAGGAAATTCAAGAGCAACTGGCGATTCAGATGGTACTGAAAATAATAAGCCAGCTAATGCAAGGACATTTAAGATCACTATTGATTCAAATGCACCTTCAACTCTTTATCTTGCGTCAGGTAAATCGCAAGCAAATTTCAGACAAGTCAACATTACAAACCCACCAACGGTTGATGCTACAGGATATAGTGCATACACAAGTGGTGGTACTATAACTTTCCAAGATTCAGGATATGAGTTTGATTCTGCTAGTGTGAATAAAAAAGGATCATCTGCAACCGTTATCAATTCTCAAAACTCAGTACAGATGTTGATCATTGATAATATTAAAGGATCTGGATTTGTTGACGGAGATTCAATTGCAGAGTCTGGTGGAAATGTATTTGCAAAGTTGATCACCAATAACTCTGTACATGATCAAACAGGATTTACAGTTGCGTTCACAGGATTTAAAACATCTAGGCCAAGACCGGGTGGATCATTAAGTTACGTAACTACAAATGGTTTACAGACTGACTCAGGATATGATTCAAATTCATATGTGATTCAGTCAGTTACTGATTATGATTCAGCTACTGGTAATGTAGTGATTGTCTTTACACAACAAAAAGACGCTGATCTTACAAGAAGATGGGCATGGGATAGCATGCCAGCAAAGATCAGATATAACTACTCACAGGTAAGACTGACTGGCCATGACTTCTTGAACATAGGCTTTGGAAATAAAACAGAAACTAATTATCCGGGTACTCCATCTGGAGCATTATCACAGGGTAATGAAGTTATAGAAAAGAATACGGGACGTGTCTACTACGTTTCTACTGACCAAGACGGTAACTTTAGAGTAGGTAACTACTTCCGGATTGATCAGGCCACTGGTAGAGCAACACTTGATGCATCTGCCTTCGACCTCGCAGGTCTAACCTCATTGAGACTTGGTTCCATTGGAGCTAAACTTGGTGAAACTATCAACGAGTTCTCATCCGATACTGCATTGGCTGGTAACTCAAACCTTGCTGTTCCGACGGAAAGAGCTGTTAAAACTTATATAGATAATACAGCATCATTTAACCAACGAACAGTAAGTCTACCTACGACTGCAAGAACAGGAGAGATTGCATTCGAAAATTATATTGGATTTGATGCTACAAGGCTTGGTCGAGAAGATCATGAATTAAGTGTCCAATCCGCTAAACAACTTAGAGACAAAACTTAGGAGTAAAAAATTATGGCAACTGTAGATACAGTAAAATCCGCGCTGATCAACAAGCTTGAAACTTCAATTACGAACAGCACTCCGGAGCAACTTGCGTATATTGCAAAAGCAGTAAACTCAATTGAGCCTCCAATTGCTTGGGAATCGAAGGATAGCAGTTTCACCGCGACGAACTATAGAGGTTATTTCATTAATACAACCAATGGACAGGTCATTATCACAATGCCTTCTGTTTCAGGTAACACCGTTGGCGACGGAAGAGTTAACATCGTTGATGTTAAGCAGAACTTCCAAACTAACCATGTGTTGCTAAGACCGAATGGTACTGATAAGATTCTTGGACAAGACAGCGATATCATTGTTGATACAATGGGATCTGCCCTTCAAATGGTATGGTCAGGAGCAACAGACGGCTGGCAGTTCTTAGTTCAAGGTTAATCATTTAGAGAGGAGCTAAGAATGGCTAAATATTTATCACATAAGATCAGATACGGTCTTAAAGATGATATGATGTATGAGGGTTGGTGCTCATGGGAAATGAGCCACGCTGTGCAGAATGTCTATTCGGCAGATGGATGCGGTTACAACCGACATAGAACCCATTGGTGCGTTCCATTTGGTGTAAGAGAAGCGATCTTTGAGATTTGGGGTGGCGGAGGATCTATGTCAGGATCAGAATGTTGCTCTGTATCAACTCCTTCAGGTTCCGGTGCTTATGCACGGAAAAAAATTCCAGTTTACGGCGGCGAGTGTTACTTCATTCATGTAGGATACTCACATTGTTGTCGATCTGAAAGAGGAGAAAAAGGAAACGCAGCAGCTGGATATAGGGAAAGATCAAGAGACACTTACGTTATAGGTAGAGGACTATCAAACTTTTGTGCTGAAGTCGGCTACAGCGGTGTGAACTTATGTCTCATTAGTAATCAATTTGATTCATCAAACGCTCCAGCATACGGTGGCGCATATCGAAGAACAGGTACAACTACTGCGATGACAGGTGATTCATCAGCATTCTATTGTGCATACACTGCACTTGACTCTGGTTGTGCAAAAGCTTATGGTGGTGATGCAAACTATCATGGCCTTCCCGGATTTATTATGCTTCCAGCAGATTCAAATCACGCATTTGGAACTGTAGCAGGCGATAAACCTTGTGCATATAAAATGGGTATTCCATACCCAGGCGGCCAGTTTGGTTGTAAGGCCGGACACATCGTAGCATATGTATGTAGTGGAGATGGACTTGGTGGGCATGATGTTCAGAACAAAGCGATCTTGGCATCAGGCTTTGGATGTACATGTAATGCAAACTTCTTAGAAGCTGGATGGGGAATGCACGGAGGTTGGACACACTCAAGTAACTGTTGTTGTGGAGGACCATCGAGACCTGGGAGAGTAAGAATTACTTATAGGTAAGGAATAACTAATGGCTAAACATATATCGCATTTTGCGCACGGACTGCAGGATCATCAATCGACAAATGACTGGTGTGAGTTTCTAGCACCAGAAACTACATGTTCGCCGGGTGGGCACCGAAGTGCTATCTACGGAAATGCATGTGGTAGATGGTGCATGCCAACTGCGTATGGTGCAAATAATTCTAAACAAAAATGCGATAGAAAAGCTAAGTGGGTCAAGTACCAAATGCTGGCTGGCGGAGGTAATGCTTGGGGTAGCTGCTGTTGTATGTTCGGGCCTCCTGCAGGAGGAGGGTCATTTGTCGAAGGGTGCGTACAGGCAAGAGACGGAGATGTCTACTGCTATGTTGTAGGTTTAGGCGGGTGTTGTGTGCCAAGCTCACAACAATATGGTTGCTTTAGTTTCATAGGAAACTACTATAACGAGTGTAATGCATGCGCCATGGGTGGTTACTGTTCAAACAGCGCATGTTGGTATAGTTATTGTTGTTATGATTGTACTGGAGTGTCTCATGAGTGTAGAATTTTTAAGGGTACAACTTACAGTCCTACTGAAATCGTAGCCCAAACCGATAACAGATCTTACGGAACTCAACAGGCTTGGAGAGGACATAGTATCTACAAGATATCATGTTCTTGCGGAGCGTTAAGACCTGGGTTTGAAGGATTAGCAGCCTGTTCTCGAATGCTCGGTTATGAGCATGGTCTTCAGCCTTGGGCTGCAGGTATGACACCTGACGGTAAAGATCCTAATGACATACCTTATGGTGGTCACAGATTTCATCGTCAACATCCGATGTATAACGCGCCGAAACCCGAGGGAAAAACGGTGTCTGGTTGGCAGTATGATTATAAGAGACAAAGAGGAGATGTAAGTCCTTCAGGACCATCATCAGCTCAACAGGCGTACCCATTTGTGTGTGGTTCAGGTTGTTGTTACGGAGATGGTGAATGCCAATATAGACTCTGCAGTATGTTTGTATACTCTTATGGATATCATATTACGGGTTGCTACTATGGTTGTAGCGATTGGGTATGTGGAAATATTCCTTTCTCCTTCGGAGGTATGGGTCAGTTTGGATTTGGAAGAGGCCATTCTGTGACTGGTCCAAGATGGAGTAACTTTCCGCAAATCAATGCAACTAGAGCATGTGGAGGCTTTAACTGGACTGGCTGGTATCAGTGTGCATGGGGATCCGGCGATGGTGGACATTGTGAATATCCTATGCCTTTTAGAGGATATGGTGGATATCCTGCGAACGTTTGCGGAGGTGGATGTTGCTGTTCAGGACCGCCTGTTAGCGGATATATAGCATTTAAATATCGACAATGAGGAAAGAATAATGGCGAGACATATTTCAGCATTTATGGCAGGTTACGTAGATCAGCAGTCTGTGCCTGATTTTTGTGAGTGGATTAATTTAGAAACAAGGTGCGAGCCAAGCTCTCACTATGAAGTGATATATGGATCAAGCTGTAGTCGATGGTGCTATAATGAAAATGATACCGGAAGAAAAACTAAACGTGCTGGTAGAAATCACCAGAAAAAGAATACCGGTTCTTCAATGGCACGATCAGGTAACGGTGACGATGGATACAGAATTGACGGATACGGAATCGTAGAGATCTCCGGAAGTGGCGGTTGGGGCGGCGGTGGATGCTGTTGTACACAAGCTTCTAGTGGCGGCGGACAAGGAACATACGCTAAAGAGTGTAAGAGATTATTGCCGGGTTATTTTGCATGTACGGTTTCTGCACATTACGGATGTTGCCGAACTGATATCTACGGATGCCACGGATGCTGGTCTTTTTGGAATGATCCTAACGATGCAAACATGTGCGCCATGGGTGGCTTTTGTGGATCAGGTAACTGCTTCTCAATGTACTGCTGTACAGATCAAGCATTTAGCGGATCAAATAGTTTCTGGTGTACTGGTAACACGTGTTCCGACGGCGCTGGTAATCCAAAATATGCTGCACCAGCAGATGTTCCTGCGGGTGAAGGTTATCATATTTACAGAGGCGCGCAGATTCATACTCTATACTTTAGAGGTTGTTCGAACAACATAGGTAACTGTTACAGATGTGCTAACAATACACCATACGGACACGGAAGAATGCCGTGGATATCTAACAACGCAGACTTTACTGGAGGAAATCATATTCCTTTAGGGTCTGTATGTGAGCAGCAGAAGACCCAAATGTCAAGAGGTGGATTTATAGAAAGCGTAATGGGAGAGTTCTGTGGAGCTGCTGGTCAATGCCAAAAAAGAACTCATACACCAGCATCATTTGAACATAGACAAGGCGCATACGGCTGGACTGCAAGAGAGTGTTTTGCCGGATGTATCGGAGAGAACTGTGGTGTCAAGATCGTGGCTGGTGCGGGTGGAAGAACTGGAAGCTTTAGCGGAGGCATGGGCACAAAGGTTACTGGAGCTGCTTGGGAAGTTGCTCCATTCATTAACTCTGAAAACACATGTGGAGGATGGAACAGATCGCAATGGAGAAGATGTCATTGGGGTTTAGATGGCAATTGCCAAGACAATCTTCGTTTTGTAGGACAGGGCGGATATCCAACTGCTGTGTGTGGCGGTCCATGCTGTTGTGGCGGTTGGCCAGGACCCGGCGCAGTAATGATAAGATATCGATAACTAGATAATGTTTTTTGTATAAATAGATCATAGAGGATTAAAATGGCTAAAAATTTAAGAACCATATTACCAGTAACTGACATGGCCGTTGGACGCTATCGTGGTCAGTCACTATTCTGGAAACCCGGGCCTGAAGG
>Ga0310343_10001825_pt1 | contig 11022 bp, 10 predicted proteins | sample HC15DNA2025_MG_FD_203519 | JGI IMG/M metagenome (GOLD analysis project Ga0310343, IMG submission 203519) | Marine microbial communities from station ALOHA, North Pacific Subtropical Gyre - HC15-DNA-20-25_MG | ecosystem: Environmental > Aquatic > Marine > Oceanic | place: Pacific Ocean: North...
TTATTGTGTTGTGATCCGTGATTGTTACATAATCCATTCCAGCTTCTTTACAACACTTATATATATCTAATGGTTCAGAAAAACTCTCAGGCGCTCCAATTCTTCTCAGGAACCATTGTTTTGGCCGATTAGAATATTTACTATGAACGTGTAAATCAGATTTTGATATATCATTTAAAATTGTCTTCATAAAAACTTTAATAATTAGTCTAATTTAAAGTATTAAAATTAATAAATTATTATTTACGATAAATGTGAAGATTATTAGAAAAAAATAAACTTATTATGAGCGATAATGTAATAAAACCAGGAAGTTACGAACATAAATTCGACGGGATTAAACGTATTTATGGAAAACAAAATCAAGCATTATTAAAAAATCTCCATGTTGCTGTTGTTGGGATTGGTGGGGTTGGCTCATGGACGGTGGAAGCATTTGCAAGATCAGGATTAGGGGAAATCACAATTATTGACTGGGACGATGTTTGTTATTCAAATACAAATCGTCAAATACATGCCCTTGATAAGAATATTGGAAAATCAAAAGTTGATGTACTAAAGGAAAGAGTTTGTGAAATAAATTCTTCATGTAAAGTTAACGCTATTAGAGAATATTACACTGCTGAAAATGCGAGTCATCTAATTTCAAATGATTTAGATTATGTGATAGATGCTATTGACAAAAAAAATCAAAAAATTCATTTAATAAATCACTGCAAAAAAATAAATATTCCTATTATTACCTGCGGTGGAGCTGGTGGAAAAACTGACCCCTCACAAATTAAAATAGCCGATTTAGGTGAATCATATAATGATCCCTTGCTTTTCCAAATGAGAAAACAATTACGACGTGATTTAGGATTAGAAAAAGATGTAAAAGTAAATTTTAATGTGCCCTGTGTTTTCTCGGCTGAATCTATGCTCTACCCTGACTGTGAGGGGAATGTATCAACCGAAAAAATTAAAGGTTCAGAAAAACCTCGTCAGCTAGATTGCAGTCAAGGGTTTGGTTCAACAACTTATGTGACAGGATGTTTTGGCTTCTTTATAGCAAGCTACGTAATTAACAACCTATTTAAAAAATAGGTTACTATGATAACTTAAATGTAAAAAGTTTAATATCTTTGAGTTCTTCTTTTTGAGGCCCATATTTCCATTTTTTTATTGCTTCGACTACCGGCCTATTAAAACCAGGATGAGATGTTTCAATTATCCTAATTTTTCCGGTTCTCCCCTCTTTATTGATTATAAACTCTACTTTAACTGAACCACTTATATTTTTTTGCTGTAAAAATATTGGGTATTTTGGCTCAGGTTGGAAAATTTCATTTTTTGTATCAGATACATCTATTGAACCTTCAATTTCATCTACTTTTGCAAATAATTCTTCAATAGGTTCATTAATTAGAGTTTCATTTATAAGATCATCAGGCAGAATATTATCTATTTTTTTAACATTAACATCTGGAATCACTATTTCTGGCATTATTACTATTTTTTTTACTGGGATATAATTGATTTCTGTGGGGTTAACTTTCTTTTCAATCGGCTTGACCTCTTGTTCAATATTTATAGGTGACACTGCAATCCTTTTCACGGATTCAAATTTTACCTCATCATTATTTTTAGAAATATTTAATATTAGAATTGTACTCGCTACTAAAATAAAAAATGCATGTATTCCGACAGACGAAAAAAAAGCAACATATCTCTTTTTATTTTTAGAAATATAAAAAAGTGAACTCATTAATCAGCTCTTTATATTAACTACGTTCAATACGTTTATGAGCATCCATTAACTCACCTTGATTTGTTTGCGCAGCCAATAATGATAATTCACCACACAAAACAGTTGCTGCACACAATCCAGCTAACTTTTTAGCATCTAGCTCATCTGAAGTATTAACATCAAATCCCATTAGCTCTAAATTATCTTTAACAAAGTCTAAATTTTTTCCGTTTCCAATAGTCCCTAGGATTAAATTGGGCAGAGTCACCGTAAAGTATAAATCCCCTCCTTTTATTTCCGCAAAGGTTATCGCCTGAGATCCTTCGACAATGTTGGCGGCATCTTGTCCAGTTGCGAGATAAAATGCTAACAACATATTTGCGACATGAGCATTAGCGCTTCTTACGCTTCCGGATACCAAGCTACCCAATAAATTTTTTCTTATATTAAGCTGAACTAATCGTTCAGGAGTAGTTTTTAGAAATTTACCACACAACTCTTTTGAAATGGTTATTTCTGCAATAATATATTTTCCTCGTCCTAATATTCCATTAACAGCTGATACTTTTTTATCCGTACAATAATTCCCTGAGATAGACTCATATGAAAGAGAGGGAAAGCGCTCTAATAAATAATTCATAATTGCTTCGGCTGCTAATGTACACATATTATGACCCGATGCATTTCCTGTTTCGAAAGAAAATCTTAGAAAAATAAGATTGCCAATAATTTGTGAGTTAACATCTTCTAATTTTACATAATTACTTGTTGTTGATGCTGCCTTCGCAAGCGGGTTATGATCTTTATTAATTTCATTAATTATCTCTACTGCTGTTAATGCATCAGGCGCTTCAAATAATACAGAACGAGTCATCCTATCATCAACAACTGTGATGCTTATTCCTGAATCGGTATATGTAGATAATCTTGCACCACGATCTACAGATGGCCAAAGTGGTGATTCAAATGTAGCTAATGGTATCTTAAATTCACCCTTAAGGACATTACCGCTTATCTTAATAGGACCTATATTCTTCATTGGAACATTAGCAAATTTCATTATTTAAGCCTTAATTTTATGAAGTTAATAAAACTATAAATTACAAATATTATTAGAAAATACTTATTTTTTCTTACTATCAACAGCATAATTATCATTTAATTATTGTTGAAATAACAAAAATTTGTTCAATATCTGAAAATGAATGGAACAAAAATTCTAATTGTTGAAGATGAATACCCAATACAAGAGTTACTTAAATTTAACCTTGAACGAAATAATTATTTAACATCAACTATTGATTCAGGAAATAAGGTAATTGAAATAGCCGAAAAAGGAAATTTAGACTTAATACTTCTTGATATAATGCTACCCGATATCAACGGATTAGAATTATGCAGGTTATTAAAGAATAATGATGCAACAAAACATATTCCAATAATCTTACTTACTGCACTCAGTGACGAACAAACAATAGTTGATGGATTAGAAGTCGGAGCAGATGATTACATAACAAAGCCATTTAGTCCTAATGTTTTATTAGCAAGAATAAAAAATTGTCTGAAAAGGTATGGCGGTTTATATGATAAAAAATCTATTTTAAAAATACATTCGATTTCAATTGATAAGGATAAATATCAAGTCTTTATTGGAAAAAAGGAAATAAAGATGACTCATGCTGAGTTTATGACTCTCCAACTATTCTGCGAGAATCCAGGTCGAGTTTTTACACGATATCAAATTGTCGATCATGTGCATGGAACTGATCACATTGTTACTGATAGATCTGTAGACGTTCAAATTGTTGGTCTTAGAAAAAAATTACTCTCTGCAGGAAAATATATTGAGACTGTAAGAGGTATCGGTTACAGATTTAAAGAAAATTTATAAGTTACGAAATAAGAATTTAAATGAAAAAGAAACGATTTTACCAAATATACTCATATGCATTCTGGATTCTAATAATAGTGATATTTGGTTTGTTTATTCTTATAACAAAAAATTATATTTCCAAAAATTATATCAAAAGTTTTGAAGATGATTTACATACCAAAACTATTATTTTTTCGAATCATGTTAAACATGAAATAAATCAACATGGATTAAATAAAATTAATGAAATTTGTGATTATTATGTTAATGAAAATACCTTTTTTAGTGTGATTTTACCAAACGGAAAAGAAATTGGATGGAGTCAAAAAAATTATCAAAAACCAGATTTTTATGCCGAAAGACCTGAAGTTAAATCTGCTTTAAGTGGAGAATACGGGAAACATACTCGATATAATATTGGTCTTAAAGAAACTTTTATTCATATTGCTATTCCAATTAAAGATAATGATGATTCTATTCTATGCGCTGTAAGAGGATCTTCTCCTACTTCTAAAAGAGATTTATTTATAATTCAGTTTGAAGATAAAATATCTCAAATTTATTTTATATTTTCCTTAGTAACACTAATCATTTTTATCGCCATATCAAATCGAATATCTAGTCCTCTAAAAAAAATTATAAAATCTGCTAAAATAATTTCACAAAACAAAAAGATTAACAAACTTCCCGAGCACTCAATTTTTGAAATAGATGAATTATCTCAAACACTAAATACCTTATCACTTAAAATTCAAAAAAATACAAAGGAGCTTGATATAAAGTATATTGAGCAACAAGCCGTCTTGGCTAGTATGCAAGAGGGTGTTTTAGCAATTGATAAAAAACAGCAAATTATTCAGATTAACCGAGCTGCAATGTCGATTCTTGAAATTAATAATTTAGATGATACCGATTCAAGAATTATTCAACAACATATCCGTTTTAGCAATCTTCAAAATTTTATCAAAAAAATTCTACTAACAAAAAAACAAGCAACAAAGGATATGACATTAAACGCTTCTTCTATTAAATCAGTTCAGGTTACCGGTTCTCCACTTACAAATGAAAAAGGAGTTAATATTGGAGCTCTAATAGTAATGAGGGATATTACTGATCTGCGTAAACTGGAAGAAGTAAGGACGGATTTTGTTGCTAATGTTTCTCATGAATTAAAAACTCCAATAACGTCTATTAAAGGTTTTATTGAAACTCTCTCTTCTGATGATTTTGAACACAATAAAGAAACTAAAAAATTTCTCGAAATAATACGCCAACAATCAAATAGACTTAATACAATTGTTGATGATCTTCTTACTCTTTCAAGAATTGAAAGAAAAGAAGAACACATAGTATTTGATCTGTTTCCTTTAGAAAATATCATAAAAAATTCCATTGCTTTGTGTCATCACCAAGCTGAAAAGAAAAATATAAAGATAAAAATGAACTGTGATTCAAATAGTGAAATTAAAGTTAATAGTGCATTATTAGAACAAGCTCTTGTTAATTTAATTATAAATGCAATTCAACATTCAAATTCCAACACTACGATATCTCTTATTGGACAAATGAAGGATAAAAAAATAATTATTTCTGTTCAAGATGAAGGAATTGGTATCGAGAAAAAACATCATACTAGATTATTCGAACGCTTTTATCGTATTGATTCATCTAGGAGTAGAAATGATGGAGGAACAGGTTTAGGATTATCTATCGTAAAACATATTGTGAATGCTCATAAAGGGGAGATTTCATTAGAGAGTGAAATTGGGAAAGGAAGTATTTTTACAATCAAAATTCCAATAAAATAACTATTAGACTAAAAAATGAAAATTTAACAAAAATTTAATATATTCCTAATATAACCCTAACAATTATTTTATCTATTATCGTCGTAATACAATTTATTCTATTAACTTTAACTAAAAAGGAAAATAATTATGAAAAAATTATTAAGCTTCAGTTTAATAATGATTGTATCTGTTATGACGTGTATAATTGAAGTTAATGCAGATTATGATATTAAAGGTGATCTTCGTTACCGCTTTGAAGATCGTAATTCTGATTCATCTGATATTTCTGATAAATCTAGAGAGCGAATTCGTGCAAGAATTGGCGTTTATGGAGACGTAACAGAAACCATGTCATTTGGAACAAGATTGGCATCAGGTGGAGATAGTCCAATTTCAACAAATCAAGATATAGATGGATCAGCTTCCACAAAGGGGATTAATCTTGATTTGGCGTATTTTACCATTGATTCGCTGCTAGGAGATAGTTCCAAGACAACATTTGGTAAGATGAAGCAACCTTGGAAAACTGTTTCTGATTTAGTTTTTGATACAGATGTGAATCCTGAAGGTATTTCAGCTAGTTTTTCAAGAGAAATTAATAATGCAAAATTATTTTATCAGTTTGGTCACTTTACCCTAGACGAAGCAAAAGGAGATGACGCTAAGTTAGGAAGTGCTCAGATCGTTCTAGAAAATGACGCAGGATTAGTATTTGGAGTAAGTTACTATGGATTTTCAAATATGGAAAATGCTTCTTTAAATGATAAATCAGCTGCAGGTCTTTCAAATACAATTTCTGAATATAGTCTATTTGAAAGTTTTGCTAAAATGGATTTGAATGATAATACGAAAGTATTTGCAAACTATGTAGCAAACACTGATGCCGACGATAATGATACCGCATACATGATTGGTATTGGAACAAAGCAAGGCGATTGGGCTTTTGATTATAATTATCGTGAAGTTGGATTAGATGCTATCTATGACGAGTGGGCAGATTCAGATTTTCACGATGGTGGAACAGGTGGAAGCGGTCATAAATTTAAAGTGAAGCGAAGTCTCGCTAAAAACTTATCGGCTGGAGCTACTTACTTTTTAACTGAAACAGAAAGTGGTGACGCAGTTAATACACTTCAATTAGACTTGGTTTCAAAATTCTAACCCAAAGGAAAATAAACAAATGAAATTAAAATTTATCACAATATTAATGCTAATCGGATTCATTCAATCCTCGCATGCGGATGCTATCGTAGTTGATGGTTCAACGACTGTTGGTCCAATAGCCAAAGCCTTTGCTGAGTACTACATGGCAATAAATCCAGATATAAATGTTACTGTTTCAGAATCTGGAAGTGGCAACGGAGCAAAAGGTGTAATGAATAAAACATGTGATGTAGGTGCTATGTCAAGACCCATGAAAAATAGTGAGTTTAGCGCTGCTGCAGAAAAAGGCATTCAGCCGGTTGCTCATGTAGTGGCGCTAGATGGTCTTCCAATTTTAGTTCATCCATCAAACCCAGTTAGTGATCTGACGGTTGAACAAGTAAGATCTATATTTAAGGGGGAGATTACAAATTGGAAAGAGTTGGGCGGTCCAAATAAGTCTATTGTAATGGTGTCTAGAGATACAAATAGCGGAACCTATGAATCATTCGCAAAATTGGTAATGAATAAAGAGAAGATTACTGAAAACTGTGAATATGTAGGATCAAACGGGGCTATTAGACAGCGTGTTCAAAGTACACCATCTGCAATTGGTTATGCTGGACTTGGATTCGTTGACAGAACGGTTAAAGCATTAAAAGTAAATGGAATATACCCATCCGTTGAAACAGTTCAAAGTGGAGAGTATCCTGTAGCAAGACCATTATTTTTCTACACCGATACCTATCCAGCTATGGGAACACCTCTATATCAATATGTTAACATCTATTTAAGTGAAGATGGGCAAGAAATTGTTGAGGAAATCGGTTTTGTTCCTGTAACTATGTACTAATTATCTAATTAAGTTATTACTCCTGATACTTAATGAAATCTAAGCGCAATCCGTGATTGCGCTTTTTATAAAATTTGATACAACTACTATTCCATTTAAGAAAAATGCTTTTGTAAGGCTTTACGTGAACAAAAATAAAAAAAAACAATCTGATTTAGTTATAAGTGATAGAATAGGTCTTATAAGAAGTATTAAAAATTGGATTGGAAAAAGCATTCTTTTTATTATTACCTCCGCCTCTACATTTGCAGTATTTTTTATTTTTTATTTTATTTTTAAAGACGCATTGCCATTCTTTCAAATTGAAGGGTTTAAGGAATTTTTTACCTCAACACGATGGTATCCATCTGGCCAGCCGGATGAATTTGGAGCGCTATCTATTTTTGTTGGGAGTGCTATAGTTGTTTTAGGGTCTATAATTGTATGTGTTCCGTTAGGAATATCAGCTGCTGTTTGTCTTAGCGATCTGCTCTCATTTAAATTAAGACAAATTATCAAACCTATTATTGAAGTTTTAGCTGCTATTCCCTCTGTAGCATATGGGTTTTTTGCATTAGTTGTTTTTGCTCCATTACTTCAAAATAATGGTGGATTTGTTTTATCTGTTGGCACCTGGATGATACTAGGTCCATTATCGATCTTGTTCTCTGTTCTTATTAATGAGTATGTTTCTCAACTTCTGTCAAAATTTATAAAAATTAATACTTTAATTCGTTCTTTAATATTTATCTTCTTTGTCAGTCTATTTATTTTCTTTACCTATGTCTTAGCGTTACGAGTAAGTGGAATAGAGATTGCTTCAGGTACCAACGCATTAAATGTGTCTATAATTTTAGGAATAATGGCGCTTCCTACAATTGTCAGCGTCTCAGAAGATGCTCTTCAGGCTGCTGGCCGAGAATTAAGAGAAGGGTCTTATGCATTAGGAGCTACCAGAGCTGAAACAATCATTAAAACTGTTATTCCAGCTTCATTAAGCGGGATTCTAGCAGCTGTAATATTAGGAGTAATGAGAGCGGTTGGTGAAACAATGGTGGTTTGGATGGCTTCAGGAAACGCATCTAAAATTCCTGATCCATGGTATAATGTTTTAGAACCTGTCAGAACGCTTACAGCGACTATTGCAGGAGATATGGGTGAAGCTGATCATGTTCTTGGCTCTTCTCGTTTTCATGTTTTATTTGCCATGGCTTTTTGTCTTCTTTTATTTTCTTTTATAATGAATTTAGTTAGCGAGATTATTGTTAAACGCTCTCGTAAGAAATTAGGTCAAATATAATGAATCTAAGTACGAGAAAACTTTTAGATAAATCATTTTCTGGTCTAGGCCTTTCTTCTATTGCTCTAATGGGAATAACCTTAGTTTTAATTTTAGCCCCCATTATTTGGAACGGTTCAAAGGCTTATATTTTTAAAGGAACCATAGAGCACCGCAAAGTAATGTTTGATCATTTTGATCGAGGTAATTATGACAAATTAGCTAACGAAAAGAGCGATGTTAATACCACAAGAAATTTTATCTATCAAAGCTTAAATAATTTTGATGAAGAACTAAAACTTATGGATTCCTCTGAAAGAAGAAAATACAGATCAGAATACAGAGAATTCAAAAAACAAATTAAAGAATTACTAGGTCCTTCTCCTACGGATAGAAAACCAGTTTTAATTAGGCAACAATATGGACAAAATAGATGGGATAGAACGTTAATTAAACTCCATGAAATTCTATACATTCAAGAGTGGGATTATTCCAACCCTGATAGTATGGGAGAATTAGTTGAACGACCAAGAATAGAAGAATACAGAGGAACAGCATTAGAAGCTATATTTCCTTATTTAGAAAATAATATCGAATCAATGATGCTTCCAAAATGGACATTTTATTGGCAATTTTTAACAGACAAATCAAAAGACGCTCATATATTTGGAGGGATATGGCCAGAAGTTCTTGGAACGATTTACCTTACCTTAGGAGCTATGCTTTTTGCCCTTCCTTTAGGAATAATCGCTGCTATTTATTTATGCGAATACAGTAAAGATGGAAAAATTATTAGTCTCATTAGAATATGCATTAGTACATTAGCTGGAGTACCAAGTATTGTATTTGGATTATTCGGTCTTGCTTTCTTTTTAAATACTATTCAAGTATCTGAATCAAAAAGTGTATTAGCTGGCGCTCTTACATTATCTTTACTTATTCTGCCAACCATTATTAGATCATCCGAGGAAGCAATAATGGCTGTTCCTCGATCATACAAAGAAGGAGCTTTAGGATTAGGCGCAAGTCGCTGGAAAACAGTTGTTACAATTATTTTACCTGCAGCCTTACCAGGAATTCTTACTGGAACTGTTATCAGTATGGGGAGAGCTGCTGGAGAAACCGCTCCTATTATCTTCACCGCTGCCGTCAGTGTTGGAGCCCCTATTACTCTATTAGGGACGTTAACTGATCCAACACCTGCCCTTCCCTGGAATATTTATAATTTATGCACTGAACATGAAGCGGTAGATGAGATTCGACATGTTCAGTATGGTATGGTATTTACATTAGTAGCAATTGTATTGCTCTTAAATTTGGTGGCTATAACTATGCGTGCAAAAATTTCTAAAAAATTAAGAGGATAAAATGGAAGAAAATTTAATCAAACCCGTTAATACTTTTGCTGAACATTCAAATGATACTTCGGCTTTAGAAAATCATGTGGATATACAATCTTTTTCATTATTCTACGATAAATTTGAAGCAGTGAGAAATGTATCGTTATCTATTCCTAAAAATCGAGTTACTGCAATGATTGGTCCTAGTGGATGTGGAAAAAGTACTCTACTTAGATCGATAAATAGAATGAATGATTTTATTCCAGGTACTCACGAAAAAGGTAAAATAATTTTTGATAATCATAATATCTACAACAAGAATATTGATGAGGTTGCCTTAAGAACAAGAATTGGGATGGTTTTTCAAAAACCTAATGTTTTTCCTAAAAGTATTTATGATAACGTTGCATATGGCCCACGACTTCAAGGGATTAAGTCAAAATCGGAACTTAATACTATAGTTGAAGAAAGCTTAACAAAGGCAGCTTTATGGGATGAAGTTAAAGATCGTTTACAAAATCATGCATTAGGAATGTCGGGAGGACAACAACAAAGACTTTGTATTGCTCGTTCTTTGGCTATCAAACCAGAAATTCTTCTGATGGATGAACCAACATCTGCATTAGATCCAAAAGCTACAGCAATTATTGAAAAATTAATATCTGAATTACGTAAGTCATACACTATAATAATCGTAACACATAATATGCAGCAAGCTGCACGTGTATCAGATTATACAGCTTTCTTATATGAAGGTGAATTAATTGAATTTGGTAAAACTAAAGTTATTTTTACAAATCCAAAAAATGAACAAACAGAAAATTATATAACTGGACGATTTGGTTGAGGAAAATATTATGTCAAGACATCTAGAACATGAATTAGAAGATTTAAAAAAATTAATTTTTTCTTTAGGGACTCAAGTAGAAGAAAATGTTGAATTAGCATTAAAATCATTTGAAGAAAATTTACCTTCATTAGTTGATCAAGTTTTTAAAAATGACTCTGACATAGACCAACTTGAGGTAATGGTTGA
>Ga0310343_10001826_pt1 | contig 11021 bp, 20 predicted proteins | sample HC15DNA2025_MG_FD_203519 | JGI IMG/M metagenome (GOLD analysis project Ga0310343, IMG submission 203519) | Marine microbial communities from station ALOHA, North Pacific Subtropical Gyre - HC15-DNA-20-25_MG | ecosystem: Environmental > Aquatic > Marine > Oceanic | place: Pacific Ocean: North...
TATTTGTGATGTTGCATCATAGCAAAATTAGTTTTATAATAGTTTTCTAAATTATTATGAGAAAGAGAAACTAAAAAAAACTTTGCATACCCTCCAATGATACAGTAGATTTTACTTTAGTATTTGGGTTTTCTACTTCAACATCATGTTTTAATTTAGGCATTGTTTCAAAAAATTCTTGCAAACTTTTAAATTGTTCAGAACTTAAATTATTAATAAAGTCTTCAGCCTCTTGATGTGTAAAATCTTCAATCATTTTTTCACCATCATAAACTGTTTTTATGCAACTAGGTAGTATTTTAAATACATCTTCTGCATCACCTTTTTTAACTAATTTAGTAATTGACAATGTTGGATGTTTTAAAACTAGTTTTACAGTATCATTTATTTTCACAACATCTTTATGATTATCATTTCTTATGACTTTGACATCATTGATATTTATTTCTTTTTCGACAGTTGTTTTCATATCATCTGGACAAGTCACATTTACTTTGATTACTTCTCCAACTGATTTTGCACGGATATTAAGAAATAATAATTCTATATCGTACATTGGTATTTTATCTAAATCTAATTTGTTAAAAGTACACGCACCTACTGTTTCGACAACAGAATTGATGATATTTTTCTCATCACCAGTCTCTGATGCAATCATCATTAATTTTTCTTCTTTGACCAGAAAGGGTCTATACTTTACTGGTTCTTCTATTGATGATAATTTCAATTCATAAGTTGGTGTATTAAGTTTTGGTAAAGACATAATTTACTCCTATTCGCCTGTTATGAAATCTGTAACTGCCCTTGTTCCAGCAATAACAGATGGTTTCGCACCAGCCTTTCCTAAAATATCAGTTATAATACCTTTTGGACTGACTATATTATATTTTCCAGTTAAACTAGGTTTCACATAATCTTCTAAATTGTTAGATGGTTCTGCACCTAATCTTTCCCAGTATCTAAATGCAAATGTTACTGTGATTTTTTGTAGTTCTGCATTACCTAACGATAAGTCTTGAGGGCCTATCGCTTTAGGAAATACTTCAAATAATTTACAACCATAACTCGCCTCTTTTTCTTTTGCACCAGAAAATGTAACAACATTGCCTGGTAAAGATGCACTTCTACCTTTTGATAATTGTTTGATTATAATTTCACCAACAAAATCATTGTAGTATTCCATATTATAAGTGCCAGGTTCATATATCTTTTTTTGCCATTCTTCAAAGAATATTTTTTCTGACATATCGACATTACAATAAAATGTTGCTGCTACTGTTTCAAACTGTACTAAATTTTGTGGTATCTCTCTTGCAGGCCCATATATGTTTTCATCTGGTGATGATAATATTGTTCTGCCTGGAAATTGAAAAGAGTCACAACGCATAGAAACATATCTTGCGTTTTCATTATTAAATACTTTAGGACACAATATCAACATTTCAAAACGATTCTGCATCGCTTGTTCTTGTCCATATAATGCACTTTTAAATTCGTTTATTGAAAATACCATTAGATCATTTTCCTACTATCTGACCAGACTTTATTAACATTTGATTTTCTAAATCTTTGCACTGGTAACATCAACGCAGTTAAAAAGTCCTCACTATCTATTCTTCTAAATCTACTTCTAACTTTTGTATTTAAATATCTTTTCAATGTTGGTTTTACTAATCCAACATTTTTCAATCCACTATAACTTGCAAGTATTCTTGCATCATCTTTAGAACCTCTAGTAAACTTTTCTAATCTATCTAATAATCTTGCACGAAGAGCATATGGTAGATAATGAAAGTTGATACCTAAAAAACCATTATCATATCGTTCAATGGGTAATACTAAAGGAAAAACATCATAGTATGGTAGTTTATTCTTATATTTAGGGTCATACACGAACATATTTAAACGACCCACATGAAATCTACCAGCCAGTCTACCATCACGCAATAATTCTCTCTGAGTTGGTGTTCCTAACTCACGAATACGATTACGATACCACTGAAATGGTTCTGTTCCAGTAGATTTAAGATTTCTTATTTCGTCAAATATACTCATCAATATTATTTATATTGAGGCATGAGATGTTTTTCAGTCAAAATAAGAAAGTCCATATTTCTATCTCTACAGTATTCCCTTGCGTGTTTCCATTTTGCCTGATTTCTACCCCACTCATACACATCTTTGATAAAAGATTTGGTTTCTCTCTTAGGTTTTTTAGGTGGTTTTGTGTATTTTTCTGGTTTGACTTCAATAATCATCTTACGAATCTTATTATCACTTCTTTTGACTTTGATATAGAAATCTGGAAAATATCTATGCACTTTACCATCTGTGGGTAATAGATAAGGTATGATAATTTCCTCTGAACCCCATTCAAGGATTCTAGGATTTTTATCACAATATACCATAAATTTTCGTTCCCATAAACTGCGATAATAAATAGTAGTAGGATTCCCCTTATACTTTTTTGGATTTGTGGGAACATAACGACCAGTATAACTCATAAGGATATTTATATGGCATTTACAGCGAAGTTTTTTTCTGAAGGATTGAGGAATAAATTAGGTTCAGTATTAGGAGGTAGACAAGGTTTACCCACAGACTCTCTTAAAGACCCATTCAAAAGTCCAAGTAGTGTCGCACAAAACAATGCAGATAAACAAGTTTTACAATACCCACTTGACATAGGTGGTTCACCCAATCAAGGACATTTCATACTATTCTATGTAAATACACAAGATGCAGGCACATTAAAATATCATGGTGATGTAAAAAGAGGTGGTAAAAAAGTTGCGTCATTTGAAAACGGAGAACAATCGTCTAGTCAATTAAATAATAATGCAACTAGTGATGGTGAAGTATTCACATTCCAAAGGGCACCTACAACTAGAACAAATCAATTAATCGCATTGTATATGCCTTCAACTGTTGAGGTTACATATGCATCGCAATACGAAGACAAAGATATATCAGTTGTTGGTAAAGCGCTAACACAAGTAATTGATGCACCACGAGACCAAAAAGGTAAAGCGATTGGTGAAGGTGTAACAGAGGCAGGAACTGAGGCTGCAAGAACTTCAATGGATGCGATTGCTGGTGGTACGAAAGCGATTGAATTTGCAAGGGCTGGTAAAGTTACTATGGACAGAATGGAATTAATTTTTAGTGGAGTATCTAAAAGAGAGTTTAATTATAATTTTAAATTTTTACCAAAAAGTTTAGAGGAAGCAAAAACAATAAGAGAAATTATAAACACTTTTAAATTTCATATGTTACCAGAACTAGTTGGTGATACAGGCACATCAAGAGATTTCGTTACACCAGATACATTTGATATAGAGTATCATTGGGTAGGTGCTGGTGAACACAATACATATTTGAATAAAGTATCAACTTGTGTATTACAAAACTTTAATGTTAAATATGGTGGTGGAAGATACTCAGCTCATGTTGCAGATGAAACTAATAACACACCACCAGTTGAATCTGAAATATCACTTTCATTCAAAGAACTTGAACTTATTACAAAAACTAGAGCAAGTCAGGGATTCTAATGACATACTTTTCTAAATTTCCTAAAATTAATTATGACATAAAGGGTGACAATAATCTTAAATTATTTACACATATTTTAAAAAGAGTAAAACTACACTCTGTTGCAAAAACAAACACACAACTTTTTGACTACTATCAAGTTAATCAAGGTGAAAAACCAGAGGATATTGCATTTAAATATTATGGTGATGCAACTTTACATTGGGTCATACTATTAGTGAATGATATTGTAGACAGATTTCATCAATGGCCTATGACAGTTCCACAGTTTGAAAAATTTGTTATAGACAAATATGATAATCCAGATGGATTACATCATTATGAAATACCACAAGTTTCTGGTGACACTACGACCACTATTAATATAGGTACTGATGATACTGGACACCCTACTGCATCTAATATATCCAATAGACAATTTGAAGAAGCACAACAATTAATCTATAGTCAAATAAGATTATTAAAGACAGAATTTTTAAATCAATTTGTGAGAGAGTTTGAGGATTTAGTTACTGAAGGAACTGATATAGTATGATTGGTCAAGATGGATTACAATATGCTGGTGCGTTTAAATTATCTGAATGTAAATTAATCACTCACACAGGCCCAGAAGTCGATTTAACTCAAGTTATTACTGAAGTTAATATATACGAAGAACTACAATCTCATAGTTTATCTGCTGACATAACATTTTTTGATGATAAAGATGCAGTTTCTTTTTATCCAATAGTTGGAAATGAGTATGTCAGACTGAAAATAGGAACACCAGATAGAACTGGTGATGGTCAAATAAACTTTACAAAACACACTTTTGTTGTTTATAAAATTTCTCAAAAGATTGATGCACAACAAGGTAGTTTTGTTTCACTAAAATTAACAACTCAAGAAATATTCAATAATGTAAGAAGAAGAGTTTCTCAAAGTTATAGGGGTAATTTTCATGAAATAGTAGAGAAAATATTTAGAGATAAAAATTATTTAGATTCTAAAAAAGATTTTATAACTGAGGAAGATACTGGTGGTGGTGCAGTATTAATACCCAATATGCACCCATTTGATGCAATCGATATGATTTCACAAAAAGCTGCAACTGATAAAAATTCATCATCATTTTTGTTTTTTGAAACAACTAGAGGATATAAATTTTTATCATTAGAAAAGTTGTTTTCTGTTGGTTCTGTTTTTTCTCTGAATGTTGGTCAAGGTGCAGATTACCAAAAGAAAAATGTTAATCCACAAGAACAAAATTTAAATTTAGTTGAAGAAAACAGAATGATAAGTAATAATGACATATTAAATAGTACAAAAACTGGATTATATGCATCTAAATCAATAATTCATGATATACATAACAAATCATATAGTGTGAAAACATTTTCATACAAAAATGAATTTAATAAAAATGTTGATGTAGAAAATCTCAGTGGAGGAAAAGGACACCCATTGTTTCCACTTGATAGTATATTAAACGAAGACGAAAATAAAATATCAGATTTTAATGATGCACTTCTGACTGTTCAGTCAACAGATAGAACTAGTTTTATCTCACCCAATACTGTGTATCCAAATTACAACAAACCAATATCTAAAGTAAATCCAGAAGAAAATACATTAAATAGATTTCATAAATTTTCTATGTTAAATAACGGACTTGCACATTTTTTAGAAATAGTAGGTAATACTGGACTAGAGGTAGGTGATATTGTTACTTTATCATTTCCTAAAAATCAAAAAAATTCAGGCGAATTTTATGATGAAAAATTATCTGGTAATTATTTTATAACAAAATTAAGACATTTCTTTTCGTTTGCTGGTGATGCAAAACATAGAATCGGTATGGAAGTAGTAAAAGATAGTGTGGGACAAGGTTATCCTAACGGATTACCAGTGACACCTAAAGGCACTGGAAAAACAAGGTTTATATAATGTATATTGAAAACATAAATATAAAGGAAAACAAAATGCGTAATAAAAATTCTCGTAAAGTAAGACAATATAATTTTCAAAAACAAGAAAGAACAAAAGAGATTTTAACGCAGACGGCGACCAAAGATGAAAAACTATTCGCAATTAATTGAAGGGGTATACGACCCTAACATATTCAAAGCATTTTTTCTTGCAGGCGGGCCTGGTAGTGGTAAGTCTTTTGTAGTAAGAAAAACCACTGGTGGGCTTGGTATGAAAGTTGTAAACTCTGATACTGCATTTGAAAAACTATTAAAAGATGCAGATTTTGATTTAGACTTCAGAGATATGAGTCCAGAGAAAACATTTGAGAGAGATAAAATAAGAAAAAGAGCTAAAGAAGTTACTGCGAAAATGCAGAAGAATTTTGTCGCTGGTAGACTTGGTTTGATTATAGATGGTACTGGTGCAGAATATGGTAAAATAGAAATACAAAAAAAAATGTTACAACAATTAGGATATGATACCTATATGATATTTGTTAATACTTCATTAGACACTGCAATAGAAAGAAACAATAAAAGAGATAGAAAATTACCATTAGATATTGTTAAAGTAAATTGGAATAATGTGCAATCAAACATAGGTAAATTTCAAAGGTTATTTGGTATGAAAAATTTTATCGTTGTTGATAATAATAACCCAAAAGAAAATGTGTTTAGAAGAGTATATAAAACTATTACAAAACTTGCAAACAAAAAGGTCAGTAATTACATTGCAAAACAATGGATAGACAATCAATTAAAACTCAAAAAAATTACACAGTCTTGACATAACATAAATCTGTGTTATACTATAATCAATAATAATTTATACTGAGAGGTAAAATGACAAAAAGAAAAATGTCTGAAGAACAACGACAGGCTGCAATAAAAAGACTTGCACTTGCAAGAGAAAAAAGACTAAAAGAAAATCCACCACAATATAAAAACATCTCACCGAGGGTACTTGCAATACCAGACGATGGTTTTATGTCTATGAAAAAAGTTAGACAATGGATTAAGACACAAAAAGATATCGCATCAACTTCTGAAAAGGCATCAAGAAGACATGGAGTAGATACTAAAATAAAGAATCAAGAAAGAGCCAAAGCTCTTAATGCACGAGGATATATTAGGTGGTTGAATAACTATCTAGAGAGTGGTATCTTTGCAGGCGATTTTATAGGTGAGTACGAAGAGATACCATTGACTAGAAGAATAGTTGCAGGCCCTAGAGAGGGTTGCAAAATAAAAGGTGGTATGGTAGTTGACAAATAGTATCTTATATGATACAATGTCTATATTAATTTTATTATGAGGTAAAAATGCAAAGTACAAAACAAGCGTGGGATTGGAGAATCCAAGAAACATTAGTTGCAGAGGTTCTTCGACTTGACCCAGAAAACAATTATATTAAAAAGTGGTGTGAAATGTCTAATCATCATGGTGCAAACATTAGAAAGGCACGAGATTACTTTCTAAAACATGGTAAACCACCAGAAGAAAATGGTGAATATCCAGAGGGTAGTTGTATCTGATGAAAGAATTTACCCTACTCATTACAGTATTATTTAATTTTATTAGTGGTGAACATCAAGAAATACATCTTGAAATACAACAAGATTCTCTTTCTGATTGTCAGAGTGAATTAGAAGAAATGAATGAGATAGGTATAAGTTTTTTTGGAAATAGAGTAGATGTAATGATAGAGTGTATCGAGTCAGAATTTATTGACAAAAAGAATTACAAATATGATTACAAATTTCAAAACGAATCCGTTAAGGAGGAATATATATTATGATACAAATGAAAAAAAATGTAGGACACCTTAGTTATAAAGGAGTTCTAAGTTGGTTAGAATCTATTCACGAAGATACTGTTAAGTATGGAAGTGAAGACCAACAATTTGTTTTAGAACAGATGATAGATTATTTTAAAAATGACTATAGAGAGGGTAAACCTCTTGTTAACAATAATACCATAGGATATTAAAATGGAAATATTATCAGTAATTAGCATACTAATTTCAATCATTTCATCAATATTTGTAATTGATGAAGCAGAATTTTTTGCACATAAAAAAAAGATGGAAAAAATGTACGGCCCTTGCGAATGGGAATATGTTGGTAAACAATCACTTGACCCAAATGCAAAGTCTATACCATTGACACCACCAGTTGGTAAACCTTACATCTTATTTAAACAAGTTTGTGAAAATGACCCATCTTCAAAAAATTAGAATAAGATATCAAAGACTAATACGAAACTGCGACATCGCATTAGAAAGTTGTAAAGACTTAGATTTCAAAGCGTTCTGGTATGTAACTAGAACTCGTTGTGAAAAAAATCTGGAAAAACTTACAAAATGTTCCTTGCAGTAATTACTCTTTTCATTGCACTATCTATTAGTGCAGTTGCAGCTTATTATAGTATCGTAGGACTTATGGCGATATTTTCTGCGGCCGCATTTTCCATTGCAGTAATGGGTGTAGTTCTTGAAATAGGAAAACTTGTTACTGCATCTTGGTTATATCAAAATTGGAAAACTGTTCCTAAAGTTCTAAAATATTACTTGACAAGTGCAGTTGTAATACTTATGTTTATAACATCTATGGGTATATTCGGTTACTTATCCAAATCACATATAGATGCTGGTACAAATACTTCTCAAATAACTGTAAAACTTGATAGAGTTAATAGTAGAATCGCATCAGAACAAAAGACAATAGACAGAGCAGAAAGACAATTAGTTAACCTAGATAAGGCACTAGAAAGATATGTGGAACTAGGTGCAGTATCTAAAGGTTTAGATAGAAGAGAAAGTCAAGAAGAAGAACGAACAAAACTAACCAATATGGTTAACAAATCACAAGAAAAGATAGATCAATATTTAGATGAGAAGTCAGAATATGAACTAGAGATAAAGAATTTTGAAGTTGAGGTAGGGCCTTTGAAATATATCTCTGCATTAATATATGGTGATGATGCACTTACATTTTTAGAAAATGCAGTAAGATGGGTTATTTTAATTTTAGTGTTTGTATTTGACCCTCTTGCAGTTCTTTTAGTAGTTGCTGCAAATATAAGTATTAATGATTATAATAATCAAAAAAGAAGAGAAAGACTTAGAAATTTTAAGAAGAACACCAAGAACAAAATTCTAGTCAAAGAAGAACCAATAGGTGATGGTACTGCGAAAAAGATTACCAAAACCAAAAATGGTGTAACAATGGAGTATTATGAGTGAAACTTACTTACTATGCACCAATAATAAAAGTTATATTATTACTATTAATATTTGAGATATTTTTACATTTCATAGAAATTTTAATTGATTTGAAATTAATTAATATTTAACAATAATGCGAGGAAAATATGAGATATTTAATTTTTTTAATGATAGTATTATTTTCTACAAGTGTATATAGTGTAGAAAGACCAAGTGCAGTTCCACCACCACTTGATGACGAAGATAACCCAACATATTATATGGCATATGGTAAAGGTGATAGAATAGACCCCTCTACTAATAAACCATTAAATCTCATTCAGATTTATTGTAAAGAGATACCAGTAGATATGGCAACTGATGAACAGTTAGATGAATGTAGAGCAGATAAAAGTTTAGTTAGAGAAGAGTATGGTTGGATGGATTTCTCAACTTACAAGGGGTGGAGGTCATACCATGCAGAGTGTCATGTATGTCATGGGCCTGATGCAATGGGTGGTTCGTGGGCACCAAACTTAATGCAATCACTTCAAGATGGTTTAGATTATTATGATTTTTTCAGTGTCATTGCAAATGGTAGAGGTGTTGAAGACGGAGCGATAGAAGGTAATGTTATGCCTGCATTTGGTATGAATCCTAATGTTGCACCACATATAAATGACATATACAGATATGTTAAAGCAAGGGCAGATGGTAAAATTAGAAGAGGTGTAAGACTACCTAAATTACCAAAGTTTAAAGAATAATGATTACAATAACAGACAGTGCAAAACAATACCTATACAATATTGCAAAAAAGAACGATAAGAAGTTCGTATCTTTTGGTGTAAGTGGTGGTGGTTGTGCTGGGTTTAGTTACAAGTGGGATTACATAGATGAGCCCGATAAAGGACACACAGTATTTCACATCAGAGATGGAGTATCACTTGCAGTAGATAAAGTTGCAGAGATGTACATAATGGGTAGTGAAATAGATTATGTCCAAGAAATAATGGGTAGTTTCCTAAAAATTAATAATCCCCTAACCAAGTCCTCGTGTGGTTGTGGGGAGTCTTTTAGTGTTTAAAACAACTATCTATGTTTTGTTACACGCAATGTTTTGGTTCGCCCTTATGGTTATGTTTCCAGACATAACATTTGGTAAAGGTAAAACATATAAGGGTAATAATGCAAGACACTATGGGGAACGAAAAGAATACTATGTATTTTGTAGATTATATGATGAGAAGATAGATAGAAGTAGAAGAGAAGAAGAAAGAAAGTGTTTTTATGAATGTAGTGATAAAGAAACAGTTGTTGTTACAACAAGTATAGGTTATCCTTGTCAAAACAGTATTACAGAGAAGAGAAAACCATAAATAGTATTACAATAACACTATTGTAGGAGTTTTAAATGGCATACAGTAAACAATTAATAGACCATTATGAGAACCCAAGAAATGTTGGGTCATTAGATAAGACAAAGAAAAATGTCGGCACTGGTTTAGTAGGGGCGCCTGCGTGTGGTGATGTTATGAAACTTCAAATAGAGGTTGATAACAAAGGTATAATAACAGACGCAAAATTTAAAACATTCGGATGTGGTTCTGCAATAGCTTCTAGTTCACTTGTTACTGAGTGGGTGAAAGGAGTTCACATTGACAAAGCACAATCAATTAAAAACACACAGATTGCAACGGAACTTGCATTACCGCCAGTCAAAATACACTGTTCGGTTCTGGCAGAAGATGCTGTTAAAAGTGCAATCAATGATTATAAACAAAAGTGCAGTTGTGATGATAAGTAGTAACTTTTGTAAAAATTGTGGATATGACTCTCATTGTGGGAGAGTAAATGTTGATTGTAATAAATGCGAATGTGAAAAATGCCGAGAAACAGAAATATAGGTCAAATACCTATAAAAAAATATGAAGTTTATCACGGATACGACCAAGATGTTAAGGTCTGGTTCGTTGAGATACAAATACCAGAACTCGGTACTGGAAATGTATTAAAATGGTACAAAACAGAAGAAGAGTATGAGGACGCTTTGAGGAAAGTTTTATGGAAGTAACACCAATAATACTTTTTATATTTATAGTTATCACTATACTTTGTGGATTATGGGATTAATATGTCTTTTAATAGTACCTCTTCTTCTTGTTTTGATGTGGAGAGATTAATCTTATAAATAATATTACCATATCACATGGTTCAAAAGTGACTGATAGTCCATCAGTTAAAAGGGCGTAATGTTCAACTGTTAACTATAAGGAGAATATTATGCAAGTTACAAAGAACATCATAAAATT
>Ga0310343_10001827_pt1 | contig 11020 bp, 12 predicted proteins | sample HC15DNA2025_MG_FD_203519 | JGI IMG/M metagenome (GOLD analysis project Ga0310343, IMG submission 203519) | Marine microbial communities from station ALOHA, North Pacific Subtropical Gyre - HC15-DNA-20-25_MG | ecosystem: Environmental > Aquatic > Marine > Oceanic | place: Pacific Ocean: North...
AATAACTATTCTACAACAAAAATTAAAGTTTAGATGAAATTAGCTCAACTAAATCTAATGTTCTGTTTGCATAACCCCATTCATTATCATACCAACCAACAACCTTAAACATCCCGTCAGAGGTCTTGATTGTTGATAATGAATCTATTATCACGCTATTTGGATTCCCTTTGAAATCTTGTGAAACCAGTGGGTCGCTACAATATTGCATAATGTTCTTTAAATATGTCTCAGAAGCTTTTTTTAAAGCGTTATTTAATTCTTCAACATTTATATCTTTTTCTAACATCATTGAAAGGTCTGTTACAGAAACTGATGCTGTAGGAACTCTGTAGGCCATGCCATCAATCTTCCCTTTCATTTCTGGAATAACATTTACTACTGCTTTCGCAGCACCTGTGGTAGTTGGTATGATATTTTCGGATGCAGTTCTTGCTCTCCTTAAGTCGGAATGAGGCTGATCAAGAACACTTTGGTCATTTGTAAAAGAATGAATAGTCGACATTAATGCATTTTGAATCCCAAATTGATCATTAATAACTTTAACCATTGGCGCAACACAGTTAGTAGTACATGATGCATTTGAAATAATATTGTGGTTATTAGTATTGTAGGCATTGTCATTAACACCTAAAACAATTGTTATGTCTTCATCAGTTGCTGGGGCAGAAATTATTACTTTTTTTACAGTACCTTGTAAATGTTTTTCAGCATCACTTTTATTAGTAAAAATTCCTGTGCTCTCAATAACAATGTCAACATCATAATTTGACCAATTGATTTTTGAAGGATCTTTTTCAGAAATCTTGTGTATTTTTTCACCATTAATAATTAATTGGTTTTCATTTGAGTGGACTTCGCCATCAAACTGACCATAGCTTGTGTCATATTTAAAAAGATGTGAGGAAGTATTTGAGTCAGACAAATCATTAATTGCAGATATTTCAAGGTTTTTACTTCCCAGCAACAATTTAGTTAGTTGCCTTCCTATGCGCCCAAAACCATTTATACCAATCTTTTTAGTACTCATTTTTAATTCCTAATGGATTGTTTTTTGGTACATAATTATATTTGTTTTTAATAATGTCATAAATAATTAATAATCTATTGTATTTATTGACTCTTTCACCTCTCGCAGGTGCACCAGTTTTTATTTGTGTTGAATTTGTTCCTACTGCAAGGTCAGCAATAAATGTATCTTCGGTTTCTCCAGATCTATGACTAATAATAGTTTCAAAATTATTTTCTTGGGCAAGTTTGATATTTTCTATTGTTTCACTAACTGTTCCAACTTGATTAAGCTTTATAAGTATCGAATTGCCCGCACCTTCTTTGATTCCTTTAGAAAGAAATTTTTTCTGAGTAACATACAGATCATCTCCAACTAATTGAATATCCTTACCAATGCTTGTTGTTAAATTTTGCCATCCAGCCCAGTCGTCTTCTGATAAGCCATCTTCAATACTGTAAATAGGATACTTTTCTACTAAATTTTTATAAAACATTGCCAATTCTCCTGAAGAAAGTTTCTTATCCTCAGATTTAAGATCGTAAATATTGTCTGTACTATTATAAAATTCACTAGCAGCAACATCTAATGCAAACTTTATGTCTTTGCCTAATTCAAATTCTGTCCGAGATACAGCGTCGCTAAGCAAATTTAAGGGCTCTTCATTAGTAAGCCCTGGAGGTGCAAATCCCCCTTCGTCACCAAGTGTTGTTGGATAATTTTTGCTTTCAAGCAACTTTTTCAACTTGTTATATATCTGAAAACCAGCAGAAATGGAGATTTCAAAATCTTCTATTCCAACTGGGACAATCATGTATTCCTGAAAATCAGTAGAATTAAAAGCGTGAGAACCACCATTTAGCACATTAAACATCGGATTTGGAATTTTATAATTATCTTTATTTGAATTATATAAACTTCTAATTAATTCAAATAACTCAATATTTTTTGATGCAGCTGAAGCTCTTGTGCATGCCATTGAAATAGACAAAATTGAATTTGCACCCAACCTGCTCTTAAATTCAGTGCCATCCATTTCTAACATTTTTGAGTCAATTTCATTTAAATTGTTAATATCAATGCCAATTAAATTTGGCCCAATTTCCTTAGTGATATTATCTATAGCCTTTAAAACACCTTTTCCATTGAAAAATTTTGGATTATTATCTCTTAGTTCTAAAGCTTCTTTGGAGCCTGTGCTTGCCCCAGAAGGAACGAAACTAAAACCCGTATTTCCATTTGAAGTCTCTACTAGAGAATAGATAGTTGGGTTACCTCTTGAGTCTAAAACTTGCCTAGAATATATGTTTGAGATTTTATCAATCATAATTGTTTATAATTTTTTCTTGTTCATCAAAAATTTTCTCAATACATTTTTTTCCTAAATCAATCATTTCATTTAGTTCAATTGTTGAAAATGTACCTTTTTCTCCAGTACCTTGAATTTCAATTATTTCATAAGATGAATTCATTACCAAGTTAAGATCAACTTCTGCATTTGAATCCATTTCATAATCAAGATCATCAACAATTTCGCCATTAACTTTTCCAACACTAATTGCAGCAATAGGTTTAATTTTATTGTCATTTATTAAGTCAGGTAATCTCTTTTTCAAAGCCAAAGCTAAGGCCAAGAAACCCCCATTAATAGATGCAGTTCTTGTTCCTCCATCTGCATTTATAACGTCACAATCAACGTAAATCGAATTACCTGGTATGTTTGTTAAATCAATTGCTCCTCTCAAAGACCTTCCAATGAGTCTTTGAATTTCTTGAGACCTAGGACTTTTTTTGCCTCGACTTATTTCTCTTGGAACTCTTGAAGATGTACTTGCTGGAAGCATTGAATACTCAGCAGTTATCCACCCTCCATTGGTAAGCCATTCAGGCACTTTACTTTCAAATGTTGCAGTGCATATTACTTCGGTTTTACCACTTTGATAAAGAATGGATCCATCTGCATTAGAAATTATATTTGGAGTAATTTTTATAGGTCTCATATAAATGAAATTTAATAAGTGTTACATTACATATAATAACTTTTTAATATTAAATGTCTATGAAAAATAAAAATTATAAATTTCTTGTATATGGTGGCGGGGGTATAGGGAGCTACTTTGCAGGAGCATTGTCAAAAAATATGCATAATGTAACTTTATTAACTAGGGGAGAACATTATAAAAAAATCAAAACAAATGGCCTTATTATGGATACAAATTGGGGTAAAAATGTTGAAAATCTAAATTTGGTAAAAACAATTGATAACGAATATGACGTAGTAATTCTGGCAGTAAAAACTTACTCTGTAAAAAATATCTTAAGTGATTTAAAAAATTTGAAAAAAGGCTCCAAAATCCTGTGTATTCAAAATGGAACATTTACATATAATTTTCTTTCAGAACAATTTAAAAACACTGGAATAGAAGTAATTGATGGTTTGACTTGGATTGATGCAGTTAGGAAAGAAAATGGAAGTGTAATTCAATTTGGAACTGAAGCAAAAATTATTATAGGTAAAAATGAAACATCAGAACACTTACAAAATGATTTGATTGATATTGCAGACACAGTAAATTCAAAAAATATCCAATTTGAATACACTAGCGATATTAGTAAAGCTGTTTGGGAAAAATTAATTATGGTTGCATCCATTGGCTCTATAATGTGCTATTCAAATATGGATGCAAAAAGTACTGTTAATGAAAAATTGTATTTAAGTATTCTTGAAGGAATGATTATTGAAATGACTAATGCCTCTATTTCAATTGGTGTAAATATTGATGAAAATTATGCCAAAGACACTTTAAAATATATCTTGAATCGTTCAGAAAACCTCCACTCATCATTAAAAGAAGATTTTGATCAAAAAAGACCTCTTGAGGTAGATGAGATTTTAGGTGAAGCATACAGAACAGGTATTAAGAACAATGTTGATATGCCTAATTGTAAAATGGTCTATGAAAAACTTATTAAATTTGCAAAAGTTTAGTTATTTTGTGAAATTGAAATTGTTATTTCGTAATCTGAGTCTTCAATAAATCTATTTAGCTCTAAAATATCAGGATCAATTTTTGAAATTTTAATGTAATTTCCTCCATAAAAAAATTCATAATCTTTTAACTGTTCCTTGTATATAAATTCATCAAATAAATTAAATCTTGCTGTTTCAATCATTAAATGAATTAATGTCTTAGGATTGTGAATACAGCTTCCAGGATTTGAAATACTTTCATTACTATCTGTTGGGTCTGGGCACCTTGAATCTTCGCTAATATCAATTAGTCTCATAATTGTATTAGTAGATTTTTCATAAACAGTTTCATTAATTTTTATTTTAAAATCTTCATTAATATTGACTTTTTTGTAGTTTAGTTCAGGATTAATTAATGATTTTGAAATAATCTTTTCTTCAACATTAATAATGTTTTTAATTTTGAGGGAAGAATTTTTATTTGAAGAATTTAAGAAAATCAACTCACTAATTTCTTTTTCTTTAATTTCTTCTTCAGGAGATAAAGAATTTAACGTAATTAAATAATTTTCTTTTGAATAATTTTTCAAAAATACGCTCACTTTTCCCTCATGGAATATGAATCCATGATATTCAAGTTTATTTATTTCAGATTTATCATTACCTGATTTATTTGAGCATGAAAAACTAAAAATCAACAGAATTGAAATTATGATCGGAAATATTTTTACAGCAAATTTATTCATCAAAATATTATTTTACTTTGCTTTAACAATTGAAACTAATATAATTTTCATCTAGATTAAAATTAACATCATTTTTGAAAGGATTTCAATTGGGAAAAGATTTAGCTTTTTTTGAAGGAAAAATTGTGCCTGTTAGTTCCGCAAAAGTTGGTATTATGACACATGCTTTGCATTATGGCACTGCTGTTTTTGAAGGAATAAGAGGCAACTGGAATCCTAAACAAGATAAAATGTATGTCTTCCGTCTTAAAGAGCACTATGAAAGGCTAATAAAAGGTTGCAAAATTTTAAATATAAATATTAATTATTCAGTTGAAGATTTATGTGATATTACAATAAACTTGATTAAAGAATCAGGATATAAAGAAGATATTTATATTAGGCCACTTGCATATAAGAGTGAAGAAAAAGTGGCTAATTTAAAATTACATGAACTAAATAGTGACTTTGCTTTGATGATTGTTCCTTTCGGAAATTACATTGATAATGAAAAGCCTATTAGATGTCAAACTTCATCATGGAGAAGACCTCATGATTCAATGATGCCGACTGGAGTTAAATTGTCAGGTCTCTATACTACGAGTATATTAGCAAAAACTGAGGCAACCATGGCAGGTTTTGATGAAGCAATATTATTGAATTTTGATGGCAGTGTGTCTGAAGGAAGTGGTGAAAATCTATTTATGCTTAGAGATGGTGATTTAATTACTCCTTCTGAAACAGAAAATTGCCTTCTTGGGATAACTAGAGATTGTGTTTTTGAAATAGCTTCAAAAGAATTTGGAATGGACATAACATCTCGAAAAATTCACAGAAGCGAAATATATCTTGCTGATGAAGTTTTTTTAACAGGTACTGCAGCTCATATTACAAGTGTCGGACAACTTGATAATAGAAATATAAGTTCTGGAAATGTTGGCGAATTTACAAAGAAAATGCAGGATAAATATTTTAAAATTGTTAAAGGTGATGACCAGAAATACATAAATTGGTGCACAGAAATCTCGATAAATTAGATAATTTAGTTATTAACAATTAAGTTTGGATTATTCCAGCAATATTCATGTTCTAATTTATCCCTATCTACTCCAGTTTGCTTCGAGAATCTTTCGAAGCTTCTTTGTAATTCAACTATCCTATTAAAACCGCTGACAGTAATTATTGAATTTTGCTTTTCCATATACTTAATAATTTTTGAAGTTTTTTTATTTTTAAACTCAAAAAAATCATAAATATCAATATCGAACAAGCATCCAATTTCAAATAAATCATTAAGTATTTTTTGATTTTTACCTAATGGACTGTGAACAATATTAGTTATTATAGGCAAATAATTATTATTAATTAGGTATCTAAGCTTTTCATTAAAATTTAGTGGAATTCCAAAGGTTGGAAATTTGCATATTATAAAGTTGGTTTCATTTATAGTTATTAAATGATCAAATTCAATTAAATTAGTATTTAATGGATAAATTACAGAAGAAAAAATTTCTGGAATCTCAAAATTTTCAAGCTTACTCGCTTCTTTTTGTAAATCAATCAAAATATCAGTTAAATTATTATCTCCAACATCAAAAAAATTTGGAGCTGAGCAAATTTTATTTAAGTTTCTTTCCTTAAAATTTCTTAAATAATTAAGTGAGTCAGTAATAGAATCGCAATTTGGATCTATTCTGGGAAGTATATTAGTTTTTATGTCAAATAATCTCATCATTTAAATTTTTTTGTTTATAATAATAATAATTAATATAAAAATAGGAAATCTAATGAATGACAAGGAAGTAGAAAATTTAATAAATTTAGAAGAAAAAAGTCACAAAACTTCTCTAAATTTAATTGCTTCTGAAAATTACCCATCTAATGATGTATTGAATGCATGTGGTTCTATTTTTAGCACAAAGTATGCTGAAGGATACCCTGGAGCAAGGTATTACGAAGGATGTGAAATTACAGATGACATTGAAAACCTTGCAATAGAAAGAGCAAAAAAACTTTTTAAATGTGATCATGTAAATGTTCAAGTACATAGCGGAACTCAAGCCAATCAGGCAGTTTTCTTATCTGTAATGAAGCCCGAGGACAATATTTTATCAATGAAGCTTGATCAGGGGGGACATTTAAGTCATGGATCAAAAGTAAATTTTTCTGGAAAAATCTATGATTGTAATTTTTACGGTGTTGATCGAGAAACAGAAATAATAGATTTTGATCAAGTAAAAAAAATCGCATTTGAAAAAAAGCCAAAAATAATTATATGTGGTGCAAGTGCTTATTCAAGAACTATTGATTTTGAAAAGTTTTCAGATATTGCAAATGAAGTTGGGGCATATTTATTATCTGACGTTGCCCATATTTCTGGACTTATTGCTGCCAATGTGCATCCATCTCCTGTTCCACATTCTGATTTTGTTACTACAACAACTCATAAAACTTTGCGCGGTCCTCGAGGAGCAATGATAATGTGCAAAAAGGAATTTTCAAATATTATTGATAAAGCTGTTTTCCCGGGAATGCAGGGTGGACCATTTGTGAATATGATCGCTGCAAAAGCTATTGCTTACAATGAAGCACTTGGCATTGAATTTAAAGAATATTCAAAACAAGTTGTAAAAAATGCAAAAAAATTATCAAGCGTAATATCTTCTGGCGGATTTAGAATTGTTTCAGGTGGAACTGACAATCATCAGTTCACTATAGATTTGTCTAGAAATAATTTAACAGGTGCTGAAATAGCAACCCTTCTTCGAAGTAATGGAATAATAGCAAATAAAAATGGAATTCCTTATGATAATCATCCACCTAAAATTACTTCTGGTATAAGATTAGGTACTCCTGCATTAACAAGCAGAGGTATGGTAGAGGACCAGATGGAAGTATTAGGCAATTTAATTGTAAATATTATTAATAACAAAGACGATAATAATATGCTTAATAAATTATCAAATGATGTTAAAGCTTTGGCATCAGCTTTTAAATTGCCTGGAGTTGATAATTAAAAAAATTGTTACTTTTTATGATTTACGCTAAAATCCCATACTTGGAAAAGGATACTAATAATGGCAAAAATAAATAACTATGAATTGATGTGGATATTGTCTGCAGAAGAATCTGATGAAGCTATTGAAAAAACAATTAACGGTGTAAAAAGTAATATTTCAAATTCAGGTGGTGAAATTAATTTTTTTGAAAACTATGGAAAAAGAAAACTTGCTTATGAGCTTTCAGGTAACACAGAAGGAAATTATTATTTATCAAGATTTTCTATGGAATCATTAAAGATAAGTGAATTGGATGATAAGTTAAATAAAGACAATAAAATTTTGAGACACCTGATAACTTCTATTAAACCTACTGATACTTTAATTGCTGCTGACAAAATGGATGAAGTTCCTGAAATGAAAAGGTCTAAGAGGTAAAAGTGGCAAGTTTAAATAAGGTAATGTTAATAGGAAATGTTGGTCAGGATCCTGAATTAAGGTATACACCTGACGGTAATCCTGTTGCAAATTTCAGCATTGCAGTTAACAGAAGAAGAAGAGTTGGTGAAGAATATAAAGATGAAACAGAATGGTTTAATATCGTTTGCTTTTCTAGGACTGCTGAAAACGTCAACCAATACTTATCTAAAGGTCAAAAAGTATATGTTGAAGGCAGGTTCCAAAGCAGTGAATATGTTGGCCAAGATGGTAATCAAAGAAAATCTTTTGAAGTAATTGCAAATGAAGTTACTTTTTTATCAACAAGAAACGAAGCTGAATCGGCCAATCAAAATAATGTACAAAGTAATGAAAAAGCAGAAACTTCTGTAGCTGATACCGAAGATGAAGATAAGGATTTGCCATGGTAACAAAAAAACGCGATTCAAAAAGACCTAAATTTAGAGGTAAAAATAACTTACAAAGATCTGAAAGGCATGGATATTGCCCTGAGGAAGGTTTTGATTATAAAGCTGTTGGGCTTCTAAAAAAATATATATCAGAAACTGGTAAAATTGATTCTGGAAAAAGGAATGGTCTTACCGCAAAATGCCAACGTAGTTTAACATCTGCGGTTAAACGTGCAAGACATATGGCTCTACTTCCTTTTTCAAGTAATCATGTTTATGACACTTCATTGCTAAGCCTTGATAAAGAGATCCAAAATGATGAAAATGAGGAAACTATTTCATCTGTTGAGGACTCACAATCCAACGAAGAAATATCTGATTCGTCTCAAGATGCAGTTGAAGATGCTACTGAAAATAATGAAGATGACAGTAATAAATCTGCTGAATCAACTGAAGATTCCACAGATGAGGATACTGAAAAAACCGACTGAAATCATAAATTAAATTTATGAATGAATCTTACTCAAGAAAAGAAATACTAAGTTCTATTGATAAAAAAAAGAACTTAAGATCCAAACTCTTTCTATTAGTTGTAGCTTTATTTATTCTGTTTTCTTTAATTCCTATATCAAGTTATTTTGTTAATGTATGGATGCCATATCAGAAAATAGCATTAAAAGTTGAAAATACAGAATTCACTAGAAAAGATTTAGTAGAATTTATTAGATTTAATCAAAGACTGTCAGAAGAACAAGGAAATAAATTTGACTTAGGCTCTTCTCTTTTTCAATCTTTACAACTTCTTGCTGAGAATGAAATCGCATTTTTATATGCTACAGAATTTGGTCTTATTGTGGATGAGTGGGAAATTGATGAAGCATTCTACTTAAAATTAGGATTGTATAATAATTTTAATTTGGAATCCGAAGAAGATGAAGAAGTATTTAAAGAAAGAAAAATTCAATTTTTAAATCAAATACAAATTGATGAAAATAAATACAAAGAAATTATAAGGAAAAGTCTTTTTAGGGAAAAGCTAAGAAGAGAGCTTTCTCGTGAAATACCTACTCTGCAACAACATAAATATATATATGAACTTGCCCTTGAAGATATCTCAACATCTAATTTAAATAAAATTCAAAAAGAAATAACAGCTACTAACAATATTTCTGATGTTGTGAAGAAGTATTCAATTGATCCAGAAGTCATTAGAGGTGCAGGTGATTTTGGTTGGATCCCTAAAGGAGTAAAGCCTGACCTTGATTACTTGTTTTTTAGTGAAAATAATCAAGCTCTAAGACCTAAAGAATTGTCTGAACCATTTATAGACCAAGAAAATTCAGTTTTTAAATTTTACATTATTAGTGATGTGAATGAGTCTTTAGAATTATCCGAAGAAAATTTTGAAATAATTTCTGAAGGCATTTTAACGAATTTTTTTAATGAAAAAAGCCAATTAGTAAATATGCAATATGGACTAGATAATGAAACATTTAATTGGATAAATGATAAAGTTCAGGTTGCATCAATATTTAATAATAATGATCAAACTAGTGTTATTATTGAATAAATTATTAATCTAAGGAAAAAAAGTTGAAAATAGGTATTATTGGCATAGGTAATGTAGGATTGCAGGTTCTCAAAGATATTCAATCAAACGGCAAAATAAATAATTTTTTAAATATTGAAAAGATATTAGTAAGAGATAAGGACAAATATTTAAAAATTTTAGAATCTGAATTTGGAGCAGATAGCCCAATATTAGAAAAATTAACTGATGATTATAATAATTTTATAAATTCAGATATTGATACAGTTGTTGAATTAATTGGTGGAAGCAGTCCTGCAAAAGAATATGTAAATGAAGCATTAAATTACAAAAAGAATGTTGTAACTGCCAATAAGGAAATCATAGCTAGCTCAATAGAAGATTTAACCTCCTCTGCTAATTTAAATAAAGTAAAAATTAGATTCGAAGCAGCTGTTGGTGCAGGAATTCCTTTAATTGAGGTTTTAATCGATATGCTTAAGCAGAACAAGATTTCTAAGATAACAGGAATAATAAACGGGACATCAAATTATATTTTGAGTTCTATGCACAACAGTAATAAAAGTTTTGATGAAAGTTTAAAGGAAGCTCAAAGATTAGGTTTTGCTGAATCTGACCCAACTAATGACATTGGTGGTTTTGATGCTGTGTACAAACTAAGTATTTTGGGGTCCATAGCATTTGGCGGTAAAGTCCCAATTGAATCTATATCAGTTAAAGGTATTGAAAATTTATCTCAAAAAGATATTAGTTATTCAAATGAATTAGGATTTGTAATTAAACTGCTTGCAGTTACAGAGGATAAATCATCCAAAATCTACTCAAATGTTGCCCCTTATTTAGTACCTAAAAATCATCCTTTAGCAAAAGTTAATGATAATTATAATGCAATAGAAATAAACGGTGATCTTGTTGGAAA
>Ga0310343_10001831_pt1 | contig 11012 bp, 16 predicted proteins | sample HC15DNA2025_MG_FD_203519 | JGI IMG/M metagenome (GOLD analysis project Ga0310343, IMG submission 203519) | Marine microbial communities from station ALOHA, North Pacific Subtropical Gyre - HC15-DNA-20-25_MG | ecosystem: Environmental > Aquatic > Marine > Oceanic | place: Pacific Ocean: North...
AACTTGAATAAGGACTTCATTACCACTGCCTTCACAATTACAGAGTAATAGGAGGTATTAACTAATGGCAACTTACAAGAGTGACGCAGGAGCAATCCTTACACCCGGTAATCAGATCAACAAGCTATCCGCATTTAACCATGAGGGTGTACTTGGTTGGCCTGGAATTGAACTCTTCGAACAAGTTGGTTTCGTAAAAGTTACTAACTTAGCAGCTGACAAAGCTAGTTTCAAGAGTTTCAGCATCACTGTACCTTCTCCAGATAGAAGAGTAAGTGACAGAGTGAGAGATGACCGCACAAGTTTAGTGGTCAAAGCTAGTACAGCTAGACCTGCATATGTTTATGGAGCTTCCATAGCAATTGCACAGGACACTCCTTCTGGAGGTCTTCCTAGCTTCCCAGCATCTCCAATAACAGCAGACCTTGGTGGAACATCTACTGAGCTTCTACTACTTGGTCCAGACAACAGTGGTTCACCTCTTGGTGTTCCTTCAACACAGTTGAATGGTCTAGCAGCAGCTTCAAGTTCTCTAACTGCAGCAAGCTCACTGTTTACTCAGGGTTCAGAAGATGTAACAACTGGTAAATTCCCAGCATGGTCAAGCGTAACTAGCACAATTGCAGCTGGTGACGCAGCTAACTCCATGATGTACAAAGTAACAGCAGACACAACTTTCAAAGTTTATAATGTCAACGCTATTACTGGTACTTCTGTTAACGGTGACGGTGTATTTATCTCTCAGGATGATTCTGATGCAGGTAGAGCAGCTTACATTGTTTGTAGAGTTAACTACTTACGTCCAGCTAAAGCTGTATCTTGGGACGATGTTTCTTCCTTCGTGGACTTTGCTTCACAAGTAGGCGGAACAGATTCATAATCTATATCTTTATAGATCTACCAAAAAGGCGAGTCTCTCGACTCGCTTTTTTATTGTCAATAAAAAATTATTAAGGTAAGCTAAATTAGAGGAAAGCAATTTTTATTATGCTATATCAACACAAAGTTACAGGTGGATTAGTTGAGAAGATATCTCAACACGGAGAGGGTATCTTCATGGTCGTTAATGCGAATGATGAAGTTGATTATGTTCATGAAGATGACTTAATACCTCATCTAGAGGCAACTAACGAAAAAATTAAAACAGAAGAAAGATTGACTGCGGAGCTGAAAGCTACTGGAGATAAATCTGCAAAACCAACTAATAGAGAAACTTTTCCTCTTGATAGAAGGTTAAATATAAATACTGCAAGTGCTAGACAGATTGCTGATACTCTGCCAGGAGTTGGTTTAAAGACTGCAAGAGATATAAAAGATTTACAAACTACAATGACAGGTGAAAGATATACAAAATTAGAACAATTAAAAGGAATTAAAAGAATTGATTGGGATGCAATATTTAAAGATAATTTAGTGAGAGTAGACTAGTAACAAGTATATTTTACTTGTTTGAATGAAGCTCGATACCTTTTTACAATCAAAAGTACGTTGGCATTTAGGTTATAACATAACTTCCATACCAGCTGGTGACCAAGCTCGACTAGAAGAAGCACTTAATAATGTTCAGGATTCTTTCTGGGTAAGTAAGATTGTAGAACAGGTTGGTAGATGTGACGAAGCTGAAAAAAGAACTGATATGACAGGAAGTATCAATAATGATAATATTCCGAAAAATCGAATAGAAAGTATTCTTGGAGATGTTGATCGTACCGTTTCAACTTCTGATTTTCGTGAGACATTAAAAACTTGGACACAAATTTATATTTACGAGACAGATAGATTAGCAATGCACCTTTATGTTCCTAATTATCGTAATCCAGAGCAAGCTAGATATAGATTTAATAGAGAAGGTGCAGAGTTTATACAAGCCCTTCCAGGGCCAGCTGACGTAGCCGTAGGAACACGCTTATTACTGGAAACAAATCATAGGTAAAACATTTCCCCCTGTTATTCTAAAGAAAAGGATTGTAAATTTTCGATGGCAGTAACTTATTTTCAAGACACAATATTTTTTACTGATACAAGTTTATCTGCTCCGGGAGATGGAACAGTTTTACAAGTAGCATCAAATAATTTCTTTGCTACAAAGAGTTATACTTTGACAGTGACAGTAGCTTCAATAAATACTAATGTAGTTGTACGTTTAGATGGAAGTATCGATGGAACTAACTATGCTCCTATTATTGCTGCTCAAACTATTACTAACAACGGCACTACTGTTTATAGTGTGGCAGATAGACCAGTAAAATTTGTTAAGGCTGTATTTGTCAGTGAGGCTGGTGGAACTGCTGCAACAGTATTATTCAATATAGCTGCTATATAAATGTCTGTTTTACCAAGTACAAAATTAGGATATACTCTGGGAGTAAGAAGAGATAAAAATATTTACGGACAGGGTGAAAGAGGACAAAAAAACCCTTTTGAGGAAAGTAGAGGACGTACTAGAATGGCAGGAGATAGAAGAGTAGATCTTCTAACTGCAGAAAGGGATTATTTAGCAGCCCCTACTGTCAGAGGAGATTTCTTACCTAATCGTTTTTTATCATCCATACCTGTTACTACTTTGGAGGAATCTGATGGCTAAGGGAAAAATGCCTCCCCAACTTCTTGAATATTTTAAGAATAAAAATAAAAAGAAAGAAGATGGCAGTGGTGAAAAAATGTCTGATAAAGAAAAGCGTAAAGAAGCTTTAGAAAAAGCTAGAGATGCTAAATCTAAAAAAGAAAAAAAATAGGAAAATTAGGAAAAAAACCTTCCTATATAATTAAATTAAGTCTAATCAAAAGAAAAAGTGTCAAGCAGTAGTTCAAACAAACAACCATTAATGGTGGATCGTCCGGCAACCGCCTCCACTTTATGCACGGTTTCTTCAGGTCAACCTTTTGCAACAAGTTTACTTCCCACAGCGGTTGGTAATGCTACAAAAGTATTCGATGTTGACTCATCTTTAACAGATACCGCAATTAGTGGAGCATATGTAGATGAAATATTTTTACGTTACAGTAAAAAAGTAAATAAATTCACAGCTCCTCAAGATGCTGCCCCAGGAACTTTCGCTGTTGTTGGTTCATCTGTAACTGTTTGCACAATTACAACTACATCTCCACATAATTTACAGGCTGGTCAAAAAGCTCATATAGTTTTTTCAGGTCACACTGGAGGTCTTTCTGTTCCAGTTACTAATACATATGAAGTTCAAGATACGGCTAATTTATCAGATACAACATTTGATATAACAATCCCATCACAGAATGCTACTACTGGTACTGTTGCTGTATCTTTACCTGTTGATTTTTGTTTTTATCTTGTAAATACAGGTGTAGTTACAAACACGGCTCAGTTTTTCCCATTATTTGTTGCAAGTGTAGATTCTTCTAAGCAAAGTTATAGTTTAACTGAACAAAAAATATTACCTTTTATAAACCATCCTACTGTTCAAGCCGGAGCTAATTTTGGATCTACTAATAATGCATTAGCTCCAAAACAAAGAGGATTAATGTTAAAAAGAGGACAAGCTTTATATGTAGCTGCAAGTGGTGCAACTGCTCTGGCAGCCGGATTTTATTGTAATGTACAGGGTGGTTTCTATTAAACATAATGGCATTCGAAATTAAAGATTTCAGTGAATCGTCTAATTTTGATTTTAATAGAAGTTTTAAAAGTTTTGAAAATAAACCTAAAAAACCAAGTATATATCCAAGAGGTTCCGATGGGTATGCATTAGAAAGTGAAGTAAAATTCTATAATCATGAGTCATTGTGGACGAGATGGAGGAGAGGATATGAGTTATATACATTTACACAGCAAATATTAGGTTCGACTGCTGAAGAAAGAGAAAGACGAGGGGATTATAGGTTGTTTTTTACTTTCCAACAGTTCCCAGGGGTATTTATACCAGCAAGAATATTTACTTTCCCATCGGTAAATCAAGAATTAGGTGAACACATGTGCGGAATGAGAGACACAGATGGGTTTAGTTTCTATGAATTTGGACTACCAATACTAGAAGTAAGATATTTAGCACCGTCTGTATCTGCAACTTATAGCCAAAATGGTACAACTCTTGTTGTAAATAAAATCGATCATGGTTTATTTCCTGGGGACTCAGTTTATTTAGATATATTTACTGGATCTGCAACTACAGAAACATTAACAATCGTAAGTAAAACACAAAATACATTTACAGTCACAGCTTCTAATTCTTTTAACACTTCAGGAAATGTAATTTATTACAATTCTACTGAGTTTGATGATACAAGATGGAGATTTGTAAGAGTAAAATTAAGACTTTTACCTACAGAGGCTGCATTTTTACCTGGAGAAAGAATGGCAGATCGAATAATAGAAAAAGATCCCGGCATTTCTTCAAATTATTCAAGAACAGGATCTGAAGTCACAGTTAATTGTAGTTCAGTACATGGATTATCTACAGGTAATAAAGTATTTTTGGATGTAAGTTCAGGGAATGTTTCTTCTGGAAGATACACAATAGAGGTGACATCAACCACACAATTCAAAGTAACTACATTAACTAGTGGATCTACTACAGGAGATCTTACTCTAAGTAGATTGTTAAGAGGATTTAGATATGATGATTATGTGGGATACACAGTAGTTGGATCTGATGTTCTTACTAATGAAATTATATTTCAAAAAGAAGATAGTTATGGAGCTAGAACTGTTGATACAGTTGCTAAAACAACAGTACCAGCTCATAGAGGTTTTGAAGTAGGTAGGTTTCTTACTACAGAATTAAGATGGAATTGTTCTTGTCAAGACTTTTCTAAAAGAGATAGTTATGATTTATTTAGTTTTAAAAACCATGATAGATTTCCAGTAACTTCTATTAGAGATACAAAACCTGGACAGATATTACAAAAAGATGGAACATTAGCTGACAGAAGAGATGATCCTGGTGTATTTAGAGATTTAGGTTACGTTACGATAAATAATTTTTATGAATTACCAGAGTACGAAGATATTTCAACATTATCTTTTCAAAATCTTTTTTATTACCAGTTACGTTGGTGTAAACATATTTACGCAGCAATGTGGTCACTTCTTCATGACGAAGGAAATGATCCATTAAAATTAGCAGCAACTTATATCCAGTCAGGGGTAAATATCACTGTTAATGTTATAGAACATAATTTAAATAAAAATCAAAAAATTCAATTAACTTTTACAAGTGGAAATGCAATTTCAGGTGAATTTACAATTACAGATGTTCCTGATCCTGATAGTTTTGTAGTTGTATATCCTTTTACTGAAAATACCAGTGGATATGTTACTGTCGAGAATGTTAAAAAACACGAATACATAGGAGCGTGGTTATTAGAACCTAATGATAAGCCTATAGGTAAGGGTTTAGAAATTTGGGAAAAAAGATGGGCAAGAGAAAAAAAGAAAATGCAAGAGGCAGTTAAGATTTTTGCTCTCTATAATAAATCAACAAAGTGGCAAGGAACTAAAACAATTACTGGAGATTTTAATAATCCTCAAAATGTTGCAGATTTTGATCCTTCGGTTATAGCTATGAGTCTTACTGATAGTTTAAGAAGAGATGCAGATGGTAATTTAGATAGAAATGGAAGAGATCTAAATACTACAAATAGATTAATTTCTATGGTAAATAAATTATTTAATAAAGCTCCAACAGTTTTAGATGATATTAAGTTTGGTTTAGTTAATAAACCCTTGATTGAATTTACAGATGCTTTCGAAACAGGATTAATTAATTCAGGAGATTATGTTAACGGAGAATTAGTTGATACCGCATTGAATACAAGTAATCTTGATGCGAGTACGTATGGTCCGAATACTAGTCAGGATACAGTAGTAGATGCTGGTCTATACAAAAATGTGGAGGTTTAGTTATGGCAGTACAAATACAAACACGTCGTTCTAGTGTAGCTAATGATAGACCTTTTCCAGTAAGATTAGGAGCTGGTGAATTAGCTTTAAATAACAATAGTGTAAGTCCCGGATTATTTTTTGCAGATAATACTGCTTCTCCAAATACTGGATTAATTAAAGTAGGTCCTGTACATATTGGAAGTAGTGCCCCAAATACTTTGGCAGCTGGATTTACATCTTCCAGTAAAGGGGAAACATGGCTTGATACGAGTAGTACACATATATTTAAAATTCATGATGGATCATCATTTCAATCTGCTAAAGCGGTAGCATCTGTATCGTCAGGACTCCCATCTAATCCTGTTGATGGTCAATTGCATTGGGATACCTCTGCTGGTGGTAATGGTGTTCTAAAAATATATTTAGCTGCAAGTGCTAATTGGTTTAATGTTTAATTAGTGTGATTTAATAAATGATCTAAAATTCTATCTAATTTAGTATGTACACCTTGCATTTCTCTTAAAAAATCTTCTTTTAATACATAATCATGAATAACACTATTTTTTAAATCATCTACTTCTCTTTGAATTCTATCAAATTTTCTATCTATTTTTTTATTAAAATTACCTAAAGCTCTACTGATACCAGCAAAGGCACCAATACTACCAGATATTATTGCAGCAATTACTTGGGGTTCCATACTTTTATTATAATGGTAGGCACAGTTTAAAATAGATATTAATAGAGGTTAATTATGTCTACTGCTTACGAACCTAATATACAAGGAGCTATTGCAGTCTTACGAGACTTAATGATAGCAAATAGTTTTACGATGACTCGTGAACCATATGAACCTAATTATAGAGGTTTGGTTGATGCCGTTATTGATTTAAAAGAAGGTTTTCCAACTTTTGCTCCACTACAGGTTGGATTTGATGCAACTGCATTTGAAGATGTTAGTGAAGGAGATGCTTTATATATGAGAACAAGTGATGGTCAAGTTGGTAAAGCTAGTGCATCAAATGGTTTACAAGAAAATGCTCAAGTCGTTGGATTTGCTAACGCAGATGCTTCTGCAAATGCAACAGTAAAGGTAGTTGTTATTGGTATTAAAAGCATGACTGGTTTAGATGCAGGAGATTTATATTTTCTTTCTCCCTCAACTGCAGGGGCAATAACTTTGACACCACCTTCTTCCGCTGGACAAGCTGTAGTGAGAGTAGGAGAGGCATCCACTGCAACTAGTTTTGCTATCAGAATCGAACCTCCTATTAAATTAAGCTGATGGCAAATGTAGAAGCTCTCGCACCATATCAACCTAATGCACAAGGTTTAACAGAGGTTTTAATTGATTTAAAATCTACAATTCCTACTCAGATAACATCTAAGGTTACTGGATATGAAACTACGTGTTTTGAAAATGTCACTCAGGGCGATGCAGTTTATGTAAGAGCAAGTGATGGACAGGTTGGTAAGGCAATTGCAAATGATACTTTTGATAAAGCTTTAGTTGCAGGAATTGCAGAAACTACAAAGCCTGCTGGTCAATCAGTAAAAGTAATTGTTGCAGGTATAGTTGCAACATCTGGTTTAAATACTGGAGATCAATATTTTTTATCAGCAGCTTCTGCAGGAGCAATTGTTGAAACACCTCCATCTACAGCTGGTCAATATGTAACAAGAGTGGGAGAAGCTGGTAGTACTGGTCAATTTATAGTCAATGCTGAACGACCAATCCTTTTAAGCTGACAGTTTACTAGACGTAAAATAAATATAACTAGCAATTCAATAATTTTTGAATTGTATCGGAATATAAAATGGCAACAAGAAAGGCACTTGTTTTAGTCTCAGGTCTTTTTCAGGAGTTAAATTCTTCTTCTGACAAATTAGATTTTGCTGGAAATACAACTGCAGATTTAACAGAACAGACTAATCTTTATTACACTGATGCAAGATCTAGAGCAGCTGTATCTGTAACTGATTCTGGTGGTGATGGAAGTCTCGCATATAACAATTCAACAGGAGTAATAACATATACAGGACCATCAGCCTCTGAAGCCAGGGCACATTTTAGTGTTGCATCTGGATCAGGATTATCCTACAACTCAAGTTCTGGAGAGTTTGGAACATCTGCAATACCAAACTCTCAATTAGCAAATGATGATGTAACTATTGGAAACACTGCAATAGCACTTGGAGGAAGTAATACAAATATTGGTGGTTTAAATTCTATAACAACTTCCACACTTAATATAGGTTCTGCAGGAGCTGCTAGTCATATACTTTTAAGTTCAGGAAACATAACTTTTGAAGGATCAACAGCTGATGCAAATGAGACAATACTTACCGCAACTGATGCATCAGGTGGAGATAAAACTTTAACTTTACCAAACGAAACTGGGACAATATTATCTACAGCATCTTCGATTGCTAATAGTAATTTAGCTAACTCTACTGTCACTATTGGTTCAACGTCTATAAGCCTCGGAGGAACAGTAACTACTTTTGCTGGTTTATCTTCTTTAACTTCTACTACGTTAGTTGGAACTACACTTATTTCTGGATCAGCAGATGCTGCAAATTCAATAACGCTTGCAAGCGGAAATATTGTTTTTGAAGGAAGCGGAGCTGATGCTAATGAGACAACACTAACAGTCACGAATCCAACAGCTGATAGAACAATAACATTTCCAGACGCAGCTGGGACAGTAGCCTTATTAGGATCTTTAAGTGTAGCTGCTGGATCAGGATTAACCTACAACTCAAGCACTGGAGAATTTGGAACATCTGGGATACCAAATGCTCAACTAGCTAATAGCACAATTACAATTGGTGGAACAGCAGTTGCACTTGGAGGAACTATTACAACCTTTACTGGGATGAGTTCAATCACATCCAGTGCTATCATCACTAATGATAATCAATTTAGAGTAAGAGATAATTCAGATAATACTAAACAATTAGCATTTGAGTGTTCTGGAATTTCAGGTAGTACAACTAGAACCATGACTGTCCCTGACAGTGATGGGACAATTAGTACAGAAAGTTTTGCTACCGCAATAGCAGTAGCGTTAGGATAGTATTATGGCAACCCAAGTTCAATTTAGAAGAGGAACAACAGCTGAGCACTCAGGATTTAAGGGTGCAAATGGTGAAGTCACTGTAGATACCTCTATAAAAACTCTTGTCGTTCATGATGCCTTGACAAACGGTGGTTTTCCAATTTTAAGGCAAGATGGTTCAAATTCTCAATTAGAGAGAGGTTCGACTACAAATTGTGCATTAAAATTCGCTGGAGATTTTAATACTGGAATTATAAGTCCAGCTGCTGACGAGATTGCATTAGTTACTGGTGGGTCTAGCCGTCTTACAATAGATGCTAATGGAGCTGCTACCTTTACAGGTAATGTCCAAGTTAATGGAACTTTATCAGTAACAGGTAACTTCGATTCCGGGGAAAACTTAGCATTAATCATTGCTTTAGGATAATATGGCAAACACCTTCAAAGTTGATACAAAATCAAGTTGTGTAACAGATGCACACACCAGTACAAATGCAAATGTCCTAACAGCTGGCGGTTCTGCAACATTAGTTCTTTTAAGTATTCTTGTTTCTAATAAAACAGGAGCTAGTGCCGATGTAGATGTTTTCTTAGTAACTAATACAGGAGATGATGTTTTTCTTTTAAGAAATGCACCAATACCAGCTGGATCTTCACTTGAATTAATTAGTGGATCAAAAGTAATTATGGAAAGCAGTGATGTTTTAAGAGTTAGAACTGATACTGCTAGTGCTATTGATGTAGCAGTAAGTTATTTAGAGCAGACCTAAGATGGGATTATCAGTAAATAACGATGTTGTAAATTTATCTGATAATTTTGAAAGTCTTAAGGCAAAGGTTGAGGCTATCGAGATTATAGTTTATGGTGAAAAAATTTTAGAATTAGATGATTCGACTTGGGAAAATATTAGAAAAAAAAGAGATTATATTTTAAAATCTACAGATTGGACAGTGATACCAGGATGTTCTGTTGATCAGGCACAGTGGGCTGCTTATAGACAAAATTTAAGAGATATTCCTCAGACATACACAGTAATTACAGATATTAAATGGCCGACTCAACCATCTACTTCAGGACCTAATAGTTAAAAAGTCCCCATATTTACTGAGCTTAAAATAATTAAAGAAATAAAGAAGACTTCTAGTTTAATCTGCTATGCCATATATTGGAAATACTATTCGTGCTGCTGACGATTATAGATTAATTGATGACATAAGCAGTGGATTCAATGGCAATGATAAAACTTTTGCATTACAAGTTGCCGGTTCTGCTCCAGTTCCTTTTCCAAAATCACCTCAACAGGTTTTAATATCAGTAAACGGAGTTATTCAGGAACCTGATCCTACAGGTACTTCAGGATTTAATTTAAGTGGAACAAATATAGTTTTCAGTTCTGCCCCAGCAAATGGACATGCATTCTTTGGAATAATATATGCAACTGCTGATTATCTAAACGCAGGTGGTAACTTCCCTGCAGGGTCTCTTGGTGCTCCCTCCATTACGTTCATCGGGGATGAAAATTCTGGCCTCTATAGAAAAAGTGGTGGTAGTGTAGGTTTCGTTTCTGATGCTACTGAAATAGCTAACTTTGACAGTAATGGAATAACAATTTCAAGTGGTAATTTAATTATTCCTGACAGCATTATTCACGGTGGAGATAGTGATACAAAGATAAGATTTGATCAAGCAGATCATATTTCTTTTGAAACAGCTGGAACTCAAAAATTAGTAATGAGTAGCGGTAGTCTAGTAATCAACGATCCTGATGCAGATTTTGACGTAAGAATAGAAGGTGGTAGTGATACAAATTTATTTTTTACTGATGCTAGTACTAATCGAGTTGGTATAGGTAGTAACAGTCCTACTTCTAAATTATTTGTCAATGGTGTATCTACAGATCATATTATTACTGCAAGAGCATCTGATACAAATGGAAATTCAATTGTAAATATTCTTGCGGAAGGCACTACAGGAAATAGCAGAATATTATTTTCTGATACAGCAGCTAATGATGGAATAATCTCTTACTCACATACTGACAGAGGGTTCCATTTTGGAACTGCTGGAACTAGCACCGACATGATGTTAAATT
>Ga0310343_10001834_pt1 | contig 11001 bp, 7 predicted proteins | sample HC15DNA2025_MG_FD_203519 | JGI IMG/M metagenome (GOLD analysis project Ga0310343, IMG submission 203519) | Marine microbial communities from station ALOHA, North Pacific Subtropical Gyre - HC15-DNA-20-25_MG | ecosystem: Environmental > Aquatic > Marine > Oceanic | place: Pacific Ocean: North...
GGGGTTGCATTGTAGAGCCATTGCAATCATAATTCTCTGTCTCATTCCTCCTGAAAATTGGTGAGGGTAATCTCTTATTCTTCTTTCAGGGTCAGGAATTCCAACAGATTTCAGCATTTCAATACTTCGGATTGTTGCCTGTTCTTTAGATAAGCCTTCATGTTTGATTAAAATTTCATTCATCTGTCGTTCAATTCGAATAACAGGATTTAAAGATGTCATAGGCTCTTGAAATATCATAGCTATATCTTTGCCACGATACTCTCTCATTTCCTCATAGCTTAAATCTAGTAGATTAGTCCCATTATATAGAATTGAGCCTTCAACTATTTCTCCCGGAGGGTTTGGAATTAAACGGTTAATTGATAAAGAAGTGACAGATTTTCCACTTCCAGATTCTCCAACAATTCCAAGAACTTCACCCTTAAATATATCAAAAGAAACATCGTTTACAGCTTTTACCGTACCTGCTTCTGTATGAAAGAAGGTTTTTAAGTTTTTTATTTCAATTAATTTATCCATTATTTTAACCTTGAGTAGACTCTAGGATCAAATGCCTCTCTGATAGCTTCACTTATAAAAGTAATCATAAAAATTGTTAATGTTAGAGCAATTACTGGGAATATTAAAAGATGATATTCCTGTAAATTTTCGGATCCTTGCCTCAATAATTGACCCCAACTTGATATTTTTGGGTCTAATCCATAGCCTAAAAAGTCCAAACTAACTAGTGTACCAATATCAGCAATAATAGAAAAAGGTGCAAATGTTATAATAGGTGTTAATGAATTAGGCAGTATGTGCTTAAACATGATTTTCCAATTAGATTGACCCATTGATACTGCAGCAGATACATAATCTTTTGGTTTTTCTCTAAAAAATTCTCCCCTTATATACATTGTGATCCCTATCCAACCTTTTAATATAACAGAAAGTATCGCCAATATTAATAAAGAAGGCTTCATGAATCCAGCAAGAATCATTAAAACAAATAGAAATGGAACAGAGCTAAATATTTCGATAAGCCTAACTCCAAATAAATCCCATCTTCCGCCATAGTATCCTAATAATGCGCCAACAATTATTCCAATAATGTAACCTAAAGTGGAGACTATAATAGCAAATGTGATACTTATTTTATAACCATCAATTAATCTAGAAAATACATCTCTACCACTAGTATCTATTCCAAAAATATGATTTCCTCCAGGCGTTGAAGGTGGACTATCTTCATCCCATTTATTATTTTTATTAGAATCATATGTTAAAAGCTCTTTTTTTGATGGAATAAGAAATTCCTTATATGAGTACCCTATGATAGATGACGATTTATTTATATTATTACTTGAACATAAATTTTTAACATTTTGTTTTAATTTAAATCCATCGATTATAATTGTATTGCATGTACAATCTCCTACAAAACAGTAATCTTCCTTATCTTCCTGTTTATATTTATCAGTGTCCTTAATAGAAATATCATCAGTTCCACATTCAAAAATTTTAGGTAACTTAGATTCTGTGCATGATAAAATTTCAAAATTGTTTTTTTTAGAGTCTACCCCTTTAATACTATGAATTTTTGCGCCTACGATATCAAATCCAAATCCTGATATATCTTTTTCAGTATTATAAAATAAGGCAAAAGATTCTATATATGTAGAATCTGGAATTCCATTACCATCTTGGTCAACTGAATTTTGACTATCATTCAATACAGGTATTGATTCAACTCTTTTACTAAGTTTGTATAAATGTAAATTGTTCGATGGTAGATCACATCCATCATTTAAGTTATTTTCAGATTCATTAAAATATGTAAAATTGTTCGACGTTCTTTTATCATCTAAAACGATAATATTAGATAGCTGTTTAATATTATCTCGATTTTTACTTTCAAGCTTTAGCTCTAAAAGAGTACCGCAACCATAGTCATAATAGCCATTGTTGTTAGCATCTATATATTTATCATCAAGATTTTCATACAATCTATTGGGACTAAAATCATACAAAGGCATAATTATGTAGTTATCAGAATCCTCCATACTTAGTGTTTCATTCAATGACCTATAATCTACCATTAATGAACCATCTATTTTTTGATTGAAATCTTTAGCAGGGTAATCTGAGTTTAAGCCGAGGAATTCTTTAACTGCAGGAAAATAATATTTTTTTTCATCAAAATAACTATCAATTCCTTTATCAAAACGACCATTTTTATTTATGTCTTCATATTTTTCACCAATATCATACCTTCCATTTTTAAAAGCAATCATCAAAGGCTTGTCATTCATCCATAGAGGCCCAATTAACGAAATGATGTAAAAAACAAATAATATATATAACGAATAGTAACCACGTTTTATTGATTTAAATCTTTTTAATCTTTTTTGAAAAATTGATTCACTATGAAGGCTCACCTTTTTCTTTTTGGGTCTAAAATAATTGAATATTTTCTGAATGTAAAAAATTGGCGTGATAAATAATATAATTGGAAAAATTTTTATAAAAAAATTGAATAATATTGAATTTGCGAGAATTATAAAAACAGACAAAATGCAAGTTACAGGAATTATATATTTTTTTATATTTTTCATCATTTGAATCTAATCCTAGGATCAATTACAGCATAGCAAATATCAGATATTAAATTACCTAACAACCGCACGATAGTCCCAATAACTAAAAATCCTAAAAATATACCAAAGTCACGATCTTGAATTGCTTTAAATCCTAACATTCCAATTCCGTCAATACCAAAAACTTTTTCAATTAAATAAGAACCTGCAAGGAATATTCCTATTAAACCTCCGATACCTGTAGCTAATGGGATAAGAGAATTTCTAACTGCATGTTTGAAAATTACAGTTTTTTCAGTAAGCCCTTTTGCAAAAGCTGTTCTTACATAATCTTGGCTCATATTCTCCATCAATGAATTTTTCATTAAAACAGTAAGAGTTGCAAATGAACCAAGCATATAACACAGGGTTGGTAAAAGCGCATGTCTCAGCTGTTCAAACATCTTCCCCCAAATTGACAACTCTTCCCAGTTCAGAGGCCTCCACCCTTTGCTTGGCAATAAAGGTTCTGCAAAAACATTAGAGGTAGCGAAAATCCATATCACAAGCACTCCAAAGGCATAGTTAGGAATGGAATATCCGATGAACACAAAAAAACTAGAAGAAATGTCAAATTTAGACCCATGTCTTAAAGCCTTCATTATTCCTAAAGGAATACAAACCAAATAAGATAGAATAAAACCTGTAATACCAAAAAAAGCTGATATATGAATTCTATCCCATATTAAGCCAGAAACATCTTCTCCTTGATTTGATTCACCTAAATATCCAGTTAATATTCCTTCGCGTGCATTGTAAGATATTTCTACTAAGTCTCTAAAATCTTTCTCTGCCTTTTCTTTGTTGAGGTAGATTGCTCTTATGTAAATATTTTTATCTTTATATTTTAACCAATTATCAAAAGATAGATCCTTTGCTTTAGAGTAAAAGGTTTTGGAAGCATTAGAATTTTTAAAAATAAGGTTAGAATCAATTTTAAAGTTCGAGTTTTTTCGTATATTTTCATGATCTTTTCTTGCAGCTACTTTATCAGTATATTCATCTTCATTTTGCTTTAACCATGTTTCAAAATTTGTTATATCACTATTTCTCTTAGCTTGCCAAGTTGATTTTTCCCATACAGCGTTAAATTCTTTACTTTTAACTAGTTCACTTTTATCATTTAGAATTATGTTTACAATACTAGGGTCTTTTTTTGTTCTGCTAGCTATCCACTTTGAATCTTTCCAAAAGGACTCATCTTGACTAAAAAGTTCTTCAATAGATGGAGGTATAGTTTTATAGTCTTTGTGATATATATTTGTACATTCTATACTCTCTTTAACTACTAATTCACCTTCAGCTGCAGGGTTGCCATTTTTATCAACAACAGCTGGCAATATATATTTTTGTAATAGAATAGGATTTTTTTCAGTTCCTATATTTTTGATTGTAAATAAATAAGGTTCGAATATTCTGATTTTTTTTATAAAACCAATGGTTTCAAAGTCAATTTGGTCATAACGCTCATATCCTTCCAGGTCCGCATCAACTCCTGGGCTACTCTCATAAACAACAATTTCACCATCAATTAGAGCTGGAAATATATACTGTTTAAGTGAGATTTCAGTTCCAGATGCTTTATCTATTTCACCAGTATTTTCAATTAAATGAGCATAAGGTTCATTTAACTTTTTATCTTCGACATATTTAACTTCTTTCTTGGCTACCCCTAACCAAATTAAATATCTATGTAGTATAGATTTATCTAATCCGTACTCTCTTTTTAATTTCTTTAAAACTACTTCATCAATTTCTCCTGGAGGCTTGTCATCCATGCCTCCACCAGAAGTTTCTCCACTTTGCATATTTGCAGCCTTAAGTTTTTTTATCTCCTGATCAAATGGTCCATCAGGAGCGATGTTGAGAATCCAAAAAACAAGAAAGGTTGTTCCAAAAAAAGTAGGAATAATAAGTAGTAATCTGCGAATTATATAAGAAATCATTAGATCTTAGTTCTCTGGTCTTAGATTTGGAAACATTGTTTTCATTTCTGGGTTTTTTCTGGGCTTTTTATTCCAGTGATCAATTTCTATCCAATCTCCATCAGGAGATTTATAGCCAATGTTTGGAGAGTTTAGACTTGATTGCGCCTCTCTTGCTTTTTGAAGATTTTTTTCCTTATCAGGTTCAATCCACCACATACCTATAGGACTCCTCCAATCTCCTACATAACTAATTCCAGTTTCAGGTATACCAAATTTATTCCAGAATAATAATCTCGCTCCATATGGAGATGTCCAACCCATTGCATAATGGTATGAACTTACTGCTATATCATCAATTTTATGCGCAATAGGGATTCTTTTTTGAGCATCCCATTCTTGATTATACTGATCGATTAGCTCATCTAATTCAGGAATATTCATGGATGTAATATTGGTAACCTCTATATCATCTGCGTATTTACTGTGCATCATTCCTTCCATACTTGGGAAAAAGCCCGCAGTCCAACCTTGAGATGTTACTTCAAATTGTTTTTTCATTGTTTTTGCAAACGCACCAGAAGCATCCATTTGATCAAATTCCATTGTAATACCTATGTTGGCCAAATCTTGTTGAAAAGAAGAATATATTCTATCTTCTCCAGTTGATATTAAGAATTTAAATTTAAACGGTTCTCCAGATGCATTTGTTAATCTAGTGTCACCAGATTTTACCGTCCAACCTGCTTTTCTTAATAGATTAAGAGCTTTATTTGGATCAAAGCTAGTGTAAGGGTTTCTAGGATTTGCATATGGGGTCCCAAAAAAAAATGTGTTTAGTTGAGAGTATTCTCCAAAAAATAATCGTTTGTTTAATTTTTTTACATCAAAAAGATGAGCAAATGCTTTTCTAACATTTACATCATCCCATGGCTTAATACGTGTATTAAATACGATACCAGAGGGTCCCTTAGGTAGTGAATTAAATACTTTTAACTTTTGCACCCATCCTAAATCAATTTCCTTTGATTCTGTCGCCGTAAATTTTTCAACCCACCACTGAGCTCTTCCACTTAAATAAATATCATAATCTCCATTTAAAAAGCTTACTGCTTGCTGATTCTCATCTTCAATAAAAATAAATTTTATTTCATCAAAATTATTGAAATTTTTAACTCTATCATAATCCTTTGCCCAATAGTCTTTTCTCTTTTCAAAAACAAGATATCCATCTGTTCCCTTTTTTGACTTTGAAGGGTTAAATTGATAGGGGCCAGAAACCGGCATAAAAGAATAGTTATATTTTTCTATATACCCTGCACCATCAATTTCATCTAAATAAAAACTTGGCCATGGTGTAAATGCTGCAGCATATCTAAATACTCTCCAATCTTTTTTCTTGGCTACTATTTTTACAATATATTTAGACTCTTCAATAGGTACTTCGAAATACTACTCATACCATTTACTTACATTGGGGTCTTTGTGTCCAGGGTCAACTAGTAAATTATAGTAAGCTACTACATCCTTAGATGTAACTTCTCTTCCATCAGACCAACGTGCATTGGGGTCAAGTCTAAATCTGTAAGTTATTGAATCTGATTCCATTTTCCAATGAGTTGCCAAGTTAGGCTCCCACTCTAAATTTTCATAATCGTATGATAGCAAGGGGTCATATTGCATGCTTTCCATCAAACTATTAATCTGTTGACGTGTATCTTTCCCAATAGCTCTATATGTTTTAGGGAATGTTGCGCCACCAAGCATAGTTAGGGTTCCGCCCTTTTTTGCATTTGAATCACCCATATCGATATTGGTGTTCGTTTCCCATCCTAATGATGTTGCAATTTTTTCAAATCCAATTCCTCCATCCATATCAGCATCTTTGAGCATAGGATCTTTAAACTCTTCTGGTGGAGCAAAGGTAAAACCATTTGCTACGCTAATTAGCGAAATGCTAAATATTAAAAAATATAATTTTCTATAACTATTTTTCATAAATACCTCTATAAAATGTTTTATTGAATAGCTCTAACTTAGCGATTTATTAGTAATTCTAGAAATATTAAAAACAAATAGTCTAAATATGTATTTTATGTATATATTTTTATTAATATTCGGAGAAAAAAATGAAAGATTTAAATTCAGTGCTCAGTTCAATTGACATATCCGCAGATTGGATAGGATTACGTGAGGTATGTGAGAATAAAACATTTAGATACATAAGAGATATGAATCCGCAGTCTAATACCCGAAGCAGTTCGCATGGTATCATGGTTGAAGTATTATCAAATGGGCAATTTGGATATTCAGCGACATCAGATATAAGTAATTCTGGAATAAATCGGGCAGCCAAAAGTGCTTTAGACAATGCTAATGCGGGTTCTAAAAATAATATATTCAAATTTGACCCAAGTGTTAGGCCAAAAGCCGTAGGAACATACAGCTCTCCTTTTATTAAAAAAGCATCGTCATTATCTCCTGGACAAATTAACGAAATGCTTCTAAAATCAAATAAATTTTTAACAAGTAATGATAAAGTTGTATCGGCATCATCTATGGCTATGATGGTTGAAACAGAGTTTAATTATGTTTGTACGAACGGAAGCAATGCAAACCAGAAATTTTTAATTTTAATTACAGATCAAGCTGTGAATGTAAAAGACGGCGATGTGTTTCAAACCAGATCGATGGGAAGAATGGGCCATCAAATGGGCATGGAAGCACTTGATGAAGATGTAGTAATGGCAAATTGCGAAAAAGTATTGTCAGAAGCCATAGAGCTTTTAAGTGCAGAAGAGTGCCCGACAGGTAATATGGATATAGTTATAGCTCCAAGTCAAATGGTTCTTCAAATTCATGAAAGTATTGGACATGCCTTAGAGATTGATAGGATACTTGGAGACGAAAGAAATTATGCAGGTTGGAGCTTTGTAAGATTAGAAGATTTTGGCAAATTAAAATATGGTTCAGATATAATGAATGTAACATTTGATCCTACAGTTTCTAATGAAATGGCTTCATATATGTTTGATGATGGAGGCATGAAGGCTAGTAAAGAATATCTCATTAAGGATGGAACACTAATTCGTGGCTTAGGTGGTATGGAGAGTCAAGCTCGCTCAAAAACCCCAGCTGTAGCAAACTTCAGAGCATCATCTTGGAATAGGGCGCCAATCGACAGAATGGCTAACTTAAATTTAGAGCCTGGTGACTCAAGTTTTGATGACATGATTTCGAGTGTTGAAAAAGGAGTTTATGTTGAAACTAATAAATCATGGTCAATTGACGATTATCGTAATAAGTTTCAATTTGGTACTGAATATGGAAAGTTAATTGAAAATGGGAAGTTAACTAAGACCATAAAAAATCCAAATTATAGAGGAGTAACAACTCCATTTTGGAATAGTTTAAAAATGGTTGGTGATGAATCAACTTTTGAAGTTTTTGGAACTCCTAATTGTGGTAAAGGAGAGCCCAATCAAGTTATTAGAGTAGGTCATGCTACTCCAGCTTGTTTATTTGAAAATATTGAAGTTTTTGGAGGAGTTTAATAATGGAGAACGCATTTAAAAAAATATCTAACAACCTTTTTTCATCCTTAAATAGAGATGAGGTTTTAATGCTGTCTATATCAGGTGAAAACAGCGACTTTTGTAGATTCAACCAGTCAAAAGTACGACAGATAGGTGAGGTATTAGATTCAAGATTATCGCTCTCGCTGATAAATGATAAAAGAATATGTCATGGCTCTATTACTCTTGGTCGAGATTTAGAAAATGATATAAAATTAGCACAAAACGAGTTAGATAGATTGAAGTTAGAAGTAACTCAACTTCCAAAAGATCCATTTTTAGTTATGCCATCACTATCCGATTCATTATCTGAAAAAAATCATGGAGACCTTCTTGATTCTAGTCACGTTGTTGATGCAATTTCCCCAATCATTAAAAATGTTGATCTTGCAGGAATATGGGCGTCAGGTAATATTTTCAGAGGCTGTTCTAATTCAATGGGTTTAATGCACTGGTTTGAAACTGATACGTTCTCTTTTGATTTCTCCTTGATAACTAAAGAAGAAAGAATGGTCAAGGGTACGTTTGCTGGTAATAATTGGGATCAATTACGATATGAATCTTACATGGAAAACTCAATAGAGAAGTTGAAGTTATTAGAAAGGAATTCTGTGAAAATTGAACCTGGAAACTATAGAACATATATTGCTCCTGCTGGAGTATCTGATTTGATTGATATGCTCTCTTGGAATGGAGTAAGTGAATCATCTATACAACAAGGGCAAAGTGCGTTAATAAAACTTAAAAATAAAGACAGACTTTCAAGTTGTTTTTCTCTTGAAGAAAACTTTTCAAGTGGCTTTGTCCCTCGTTTCAATGGAGTTGGAGAGGTCTCTCCGAAAGTATTAAATATTATTGACAATGGTATTCTCAGAAATACCTTGATAAGTTCAAGGACAGCAAAAGAGTATGGTGTTAATAGTAATTATGCTGATGATGGAGAGTATTTAAGGTCGCCAAAAATGGCAGCAGGAGATTTGGATGAAACAGATATTTTAAAAAGTTTAGATAAAGGATTATACCTTAGCAATCTCCATTATTTAAACTGGAGCGATAATCTTGGAGGTAGAGTTACTGGAATGACTCGTTATGCTTGCTTTTGGGTTGAAAATGGTGAGTTTGTCGCTCCAATAGAAAATATGAGATTTGATGACAGTATTTATAATTTTTTTGGACAAAATCTAGAATCAGTAGGTTCTCAATTGGAATTCATCCCATCAGTAGGCTCATACAGCTCCCGATCTATTGGCGGAAATATGTGTCCAGGAATATTGCTTGATTCCTTTAAATTAACTTTATAGTTTTATCTTTTGCTAATGAAGAGTATCTGAAAGATATTTTTATAAATCAATTCCTAGTTCTTGGTTTCTTACAAATGTATTTTTGACTCTTATTGATTTATTAAAATAAGCATACCAAATAATTCCACTAATAAGCACCTGAAGAAGATTTTTAAATACTTGAGAGTCTATTGTTTTAAAAAAATAATCAGTAGAAAAATTAATATCAGTCAATAGTTGTTCCCATTCTGGTCTAAAATATATAAAGTATGATACTGTCTCTACTATCACAATGCATACATTTGCTATTATAAGATATTGATACATTCTCGGAAGCCTATAATCTTTTGTGAAAAAAAGTTTGGCAACAAATAACGTAAAGATTGTATAAGGAAATAGCATCATTTTACTTAAAGTCAAACTAGTCTCTAAAGATTCTATAAAAGATTGAGGTAAAATTTGATTCATACCATTCATGCCGTACATAAAATCAAATAAACCAGAAAGATCTGCTATGTTTAGAATAGGTGAAAATATCATTACTAATAGTGGAATTATTAGCCAGCCACTGAAGCCTGATGGGCCGATTGGTTCATTAGGTTTATATGTGGTGTCTATATATTTATCCATATGTATTTGAAATTATATTTAGCTGATACCAGCCGGGCCAGCTAAATTATTTAAATCTATTCCCAGTTTTTTGCAGGCTTTATTCCAAATCATTTCATCAGGAGTTCCAAACATTATTTGTTTTTGGGCGGGAAGTACCAGCCAATCTCCTCGCTTTAATTCCTCTTCAAGTTGACCAGGTCCCCATCCAGAATATCCTAAAGCAAAACGATGAAGGTCCTTTTCCTTCTAAAATATCATTAATGATATCTAAGTTGGAAGTTAGCGAGATTTTACTTGAAACTATTTGAGTCCCTTTGGTTTTATATCCCTTTTCGTGTATTACAAAACCTTTATTTATATCAACTGGTCCACCTAAATAAACGTTTGGTTTAGGGCTTAATTCCATAATATCAAGCTGAGATAATAGTTTTTCAATATTTGGAATTGGCTTATTAATCATTATACCCATAGCTCCATCTTTGTTATGCTCACATATATATATGATGCCTTTATCAAAAACGCTTTCTGAAAAGCTAGGCATTGTTACGAGCAAGTGGTCTTGCAGATTTTTATTTTTCAACATATATAATAATCGTAATAAAACATCTTATTTCCAAATTATTTTTAATCAATTTTTTAATAATTTAGCTTTAATCTATGTTAAAAAAATGGTAATTTTATATATAGGATTTGAATTAAAAATCACTATCATTTTATGGGTAAATTTTTTCCAATACTACAACCAGTTCTAACAATTATTTTCATTTTTATTGCATGTATAGTTTATGGATTAAGTCTCTTTCCATCTTTTGTGTTTTTAAACTATGTAATAGAGCAATCAGCACTATTTAATATTAATATTAGATTTTTAATATACGGGATTTCACTATCGTTAAGTTTTTTTATATTTGGAATTTCTTTAATCATTTTAGTAGGATTAATCGTTAGATTTTTACCAATAAAAACTAAGCCAGGTATATACAAACTAAGT
>Ga0310343_10001838_pt1 | contig 10996 bp, 1 predicted proteins | sample HC15DNA2025_MG_FD_203519 | JGI IMG/M metagenome (GOLD analysis project Ga0310343, IMG submission 203519) | Marine microbial communities from station ALOHA, North Pacific Subtropical Gyre - HC15-DNA-20-25_MG | ecosystem: Environmental > Aquatic > Marine > Oceanic | place: Pacific Ocean: North...
TCGATTAGTGCCAGTTCCATCAATATTTAACTTTAACTTTCTAGGAAGAGTATGTATTGGATTTAATGGTAGTACTTGAGTGTTTAAGTTACCAGCTTCTACTGGTGTATTATAGAAGGTTGTAGTTCCAGAATCTACAAATGATGCTTTACGTAATTTAAATGTAAGATCTTGATACTGACTTGCAGTCCAGATTGTACCATTTTGAGATTTGAACAAACTTCCACCAATGTATTGTTTAGAAACAACTACATTTTGAACATCAGGTAAGTTTGATGTAGAAACTGTTTTTTGACCCATTGTGGCAACCCACATCTCATACTTATCTGAAGCAGGTGATAGGAATACTAATGCGTATTCTTTTTCTGGTTCCAAATAAATTGGCGATGGGAAATTAAGAGTTGTTGGCACTGACGCATCATCAGACAGATTAATATTTTTAGGATTAACTGCGATTTGAGCATAATCTTGTACCAAGTATCTTGTTGGTGTTCCTAACTCAACTTCTCTCAATTCTACAAATAATTTTGCCCTATCATCCTTAGATCTAAAATAAACATCAAAAGAAGTTAAAAATGCACCTGTTTCATCTACAGTGAAAGATTGTGCTAATGGATCTCTATGCGGTGCAACATATTTTTGTTTCTCTTCTCTATAATTTAAATTAGTTTTTTGAACTATTTCACTTGGACGAGTTCCAGAAGGGGGAGGTGGATTCCTAACATTTACATTGCTAGTTACAGTGGTCTGTATGGTGCCTGTTCCTGTAAATGTACCCGATGCATCACTAGAATGGTCAGTGCTGCCTGGTACTGGTATAGTGCCCTCTGCTGCTGCTGTTACTCTAAATGTTTTTGTTCCTGTTGCAAAAATAGTAGGTGGTTTTGGTGTTGTGTTTGGATTTCTAAAGAAAAACGCACCAAGTAAATCACCCCAGTTATCGCTGAATAAATCAATACTACTTACTGTTGCAACTGCTCCACTAGATTGACCAATTACTTTTGCACCCTTAGTGATATAACCAAAGTATTCTTCCTTATTTGCTAGTGAAATAGTATCAATATTTAAAATTCTAGATGTTGCTGAGTAAGTATCAGATGGAGCTGGTCTTGTATTATCATATGGATCTACAGTATATTCCTCAACTAAAACTGATGGAGATCCTAAACCCGCACCTACATCTGGTCTTGAAGTATCACCAAATTTATGATTTGGTTTTTGTATTTTAACAAATCCAATTTGCTCACCATTTACCTCTATCTTAGCATTTTCAAATACGTTGAAAGTTCCAGAGTCCATATTAATTTCAACTAATTTTGGAACAATATCAGGAACTCCATTATCAAGATAGTGAAAATGTTTTGTTAAAGGTCTTAATCCATTTGCATTAAAGAATACATTTCTAGAACGCATGAAAGGATCAACTGCGGAAGTTGTTTTTACACTCTCAACATAATCAAACTCATGACTAGGACCTTCTAAAACATTTGTAAATGTTCTTCTAAATTCTTGAGTTGAAGCAACTAGTTTTTTAACAACTCTTATTCTTCTTCTGTAATGATTGTAATCTGGATCTTGAATATCTTTTACGAACAAAGTACCATCAGTTGCTTCTAGAGGAGATTCGTTTACAGTTCCAATTAATTCATCATTAGCCTGTTCAACCCATCTAGCACCTGAAGACTCAGTTCTATTATTATTAACGTAAATAGTCCTTGTCCAGTTGTCTGAAGGTGGATCTAAAATAATACCACCCATGAACACAATTACATTAAAAGGATTAACATTTTCAACTTCAGTTGCTTGAGGTTGCTCTAACCAATCAACTTCAGTATAATCTAACGTAATTAAATCACCAGTTTTTTTACAATTTGTATCTAATAATTGTAGATTAGAATTTAAATCTGCAGCATCTATATCAATACTAGGATTTAAAGCTAACTCTGGATTTATTGACCAAAAATCAACAGCACTTATTAATTCTTGATTGATAACATCAACATCACAACGAGAACCTCTTTCAGGTGTAAAATCAATGAAGTTTCTATCAGAGAAACTATTAACAACAAATCCAGTCTTAAATCGATTAAGACCATCAGCATCTCTTACCTCAAAAGACTGAGTATTGACTTCTAGTGCACTTAAAGAGGTTGTTACTTCTAAGTTTTCAATTCTTTTTTCCAGTGCACCAATATCTCTCATTGTAAATCTCTTATTATCTTGTAACCTAACATTAGGTCCTCTAACAGTATCAAATAGATAAGGAGGCAACGATATAGTTGCTATTTCCATTGAATTACCAACCTCAGTTGGAGGGACAGGAATGTCTGAAGATTCACCCTTTACTAATTTAACCTCTTCATATTGATTAATTACTAATTTATCGACTCTTCCTAAGTAATAACTGTATCCTAAAATTGAACTCTCGTTTGGTGTTACAACAAAAGGATTTGTAGATTCAAAAGTTCGACTTGAAAATGCAAATGGAGAGTTTGAACCACTACCAACTGTATATGGACTTACTCTTGGTCTAAAGTCAATGATATCAGTAGTTCTAAGAAGACCAATTGAAGGAATATCATTTGTGTATCTATCTTTAGTGTAAGAATTTACAGAGAAGAAATCTCCAGTATTACCACTTGCTACTTGATATTGATCAAATATTATTAATAGTTTTCTAGAAGGCACTGCTGTTTTTGCTTTTCTAACAATTTTAGAATAGTCGCAATATTGTATTTTATGTCCCTTGTCTAAATTGTAATTTTCAGTTCTATCAATAAAGTTTCCAATTGTAACTCCTTGTAATGTTGATTCTATAGATGATTCTTCAAAATTTATGACCTCACCAATAACAAATTTATTTGCATTCAGGTATACGAACGAAATTTCAGTTGCACTTGGTCTAGCAACAATTTGACCTATCGCTCTACTATCTTTACCAATTATTTTTTCACCAATTATCGCATTCGTATTTAATGATAATCCAGAAACAAATGTCAATCCATCTAAAGTGGGTTTAGATGTGTCTTTTGATTCATAAACTGCAATAATTTTACTTACATCAGGGACATTAAGAGATATTTCTTTATCTTCAACCCTAACACCATAAGCATCATGTTGTGCTAAACCATTAAGAGTATTGACTCCTGAAGTACGAGTGATTTCTAGTTGTTGACTTCTAACATAATCTTTAGATTTACTGGTCGCTCCTACTTTTTTTAACGTTACATTGACAGTTACTGAATTTTCTGTAGCTTTAGATAATCCAGTAAAACTTATATCATTTCCACCATTAGTAATTGTGACTTGATCTGATGTAAGAGTTTCGATTGTTCCATCTTGATATGTAATAGAATATTTTTCGGAGTCAAATGGTTCAAAGAAAGCACTTGTAATTCCTACTGATGCATCCAATCCTGCCTGTGAATTTAGTGATAGAGAATTACTAGTAACGTTCTGATTTCTTATTTGTCTACTAATTATCAAATTAGAACTAGATGTATCTACATTTGAAATTACATTTCTAGGTAGTTTTGCAAATATACCTGAATTTTCAAGATTTAAGATTCTAGGAACTTTGATTCTAAAAGAAGATGTGGTTGCTGTGACTGTTCCTGTATTAACACCAACTACAGGTGTAGTGGCAGCAAGAGTTAAAACTTTACCTGTTGATGAAATATTACTTATAGTGTTATAACTTACATCTTCATAATTCCCTTTATTATAAGATATTATTGAACCTGTATTAATACCAACACCACTGAAACTTCTATTAGATACACTTGCAGCAGTGCCGACTATATTAATTTCATCTGTTAATGAAAAATTAGGAAGAACACGGTCATATAGAACTGTATCAGCATTAAAAGTTGATATTCCAGTTGTTCCAAAGGTATTTTGACGTATTGATTTAATATCATCTGTAGTATATTTTATTATTGACTTGATAGATACACTTTCAGTTGAAGTTCTTTCGTTAAATATAATTTGCTCTCCAGCAATAAAAGATCCAGTGGTTTGTGATAGAGTTAATTCATTTGTTCCAGTAGAATTAGCCTGATAAGCAAGATATCCAATTGCACCACTAGCTAATCCTCTAACTCTTGTTCCTTTAATTTTTCCAGTAGAATTAGTAAGAGAAGAAACTTTTAAAGTAGTGAATGTTTGAATATCATATAAATGCAAATCCCAATCAGTTGTGGCACCAGAATAAGATGCGTCAGCACCAAAAGAATATACTCTTGCTTCTCCAACTGTTAGACCTGCACCTACATGTGCAGTAGTGCCTTTTCTTGCATTTCTTAGTTCTACAACATTACTTACATCTCCACCTATGTTTATAAATGGAGATCCTGAAACATTATTGACCTTGATTACACTACCCATACTAAATGGTATGGATGCAGCTTTGACAGTTTTAGTGTCTCTTGGTTTTTCTACGTCAACTACAGTTGTTCCTGGTAAATAAACATCAAAACCTTTAACATACGCTTTACCTGGAGATAACTTAACACACATTAAATCATCAGAGGGATCATTTCCTTTATCAGTTTTTTGATTTGACGTATATAAACCACCTGAATTTATTTCGTCATTCAAAGAATTTTGTGTATTAACTCTAAATGGTTCTACTGAGTAATTACCTGACTCATCATAAGTTCTTTTTGCAAAATATTTTTTTAATTCTGAATAGACTGTTTGGTCTTGTAGTTTTTTAGTTTCTCCCTCAGTGGTTCTGAATAATTCAACAAAATTAGTGTCATCATAATCTTGTAAACTTTTTTTAGCTAATTTAACGCTTATTTTAAATCTATCTGCGCCTGGAGCAGCAAAATTAGTAAATCCTTTTGCATTATCATATAAAGAAGAATCATCATTAGCGTTAATAACTTCTTCTATAATTTGAAAACCAACTCTGTATGAAGGACTATTAGAATATGGTTCTAACACAATTGAAGATGTTGGAACGTCTACAAATAATCCACGTAAGAAATAAACACCTTTGTTAACACCAAAAGCAGAACCAGTTGCAGTTGCATTTTCAGAAACTAAAGTTAGTACAGTTTCTTCAATATTTAAAGTCGTATTACCATAAGTTAAACTGTCTTCTAATATTAAAACCTCACCATCAGGGAAGGCAGTGCTCTCACCACTATTACCCGATTGATTATATTTTACAAAAATAGTAATATCATCAACCCCTTCCTCTGGAGGAAGAACGAAATTTTTTATTGTAGCTACTATTCCTGAATTTTGTCCTCTTATTCTTGTTCCTTTTCCATCATTATTAGATATTAAATTATTTAAATATACAGATACATCAATTCCTAAATGCGTTGCATTTACCTTTGCTGAAAAGTAGGTAGGGTCATACTCAATACCACCTGGTATGACCATTGAACCTTCTTTAAATATGTGCTTACCAAATGCCTCTACCTGATTTTGTATAAGAGATTGTAAACCAGTTAATTCTCTTGCTTGTACAGGATAACCTGGCTTGAATAGAATTTTGTAAAAATTATCGTCCTTATTAAAATCATCATAGTAAGGTGATATATTTAAGTTAGTCTTCTGTGGCATTTTTTAGAATTCCAGTATGATTTTTATGTCTTCTTTTTGACGAGAGTTCCTCACTATGAGAGGACGATTATCTAAGTAAACTATTTCACCTGACCCTTTATTTATCTCAGAATCAGACAACCCTGAAACAAAATTGGTTCCCAAATTAATTAATTTGTTACCAGTTGGATTTGTTGTTATTCCTGAAAAATTAATATCTATAGAACCGTTAAATGTAGAACTTGATCCCTCAATATTATTTGCATTAGATCCTGTCTCAATTTCATAAATTCTACCACTTGTAGAAATACCAGCATAATCGGTATGATCGTAGGTTGTTCTGTTGAATTGTAGTGACCTATCTTTAAAATATTTTAAAACTTTAGTCTCTACATCAAAAGAGGCAACGAATCCTGTAGCAACTTTACCAGTATTAGGTGCAGTTGCTAACACTTGCCTTATTTCCTCACCCACTTCAGGAGTGTTACTAACTGTGCTAAATTTTACTGCTTGTAATGAAGAATAAGTATTGTTAGTGAAAGTTACAGCAGTCCCTACTTTTGTTGGATTTTTAACAATACCTACTTGAGAAAATTTAGTATCTATTGGAAAATCTTTTGTTGAATCATCGAATCTAGCATATACTATGACTCTATCAGTTCCTAACTCTGTATAGACATCATTTCCATGTCCTAATTTGGGAGGAATTATTGGAATTAATTTTGCTTTTTGTAATGTTCCAACGTTACTGTTTAATGTACCTAAATCCACTAATGCATAACTATATCCTTTACCACCTGCACTAACAGTAACATCTGTTATTGAACCATTAACAACATCTACTCTTGCCTTTGCTCCAGTTCCATCACCTATTATGTCAACCTCTTGACTCAAACCATTTGCATATCCACTACCAGCTTTCTCTATGAAAACATGTTTAATTTGATTTTCATTTACAGATGAATCACCATTTTCTCTCACTGCTCTAATTTGAGAGTCTGTGCTACTTGACCAATCATTTGGGACAGTAATAAATTCAGTTGAGTCAAATTTAATAATATCACTAGGTGAAACAGTGAAAAGATACTTCCAAATATATCCGTCACCACTGTTTCCTGCCTTTGATGGTTCCAAGTCTGTAAATGTTGGTTCATCTTGGGAGACATTTCCAAGAGGGTTAGCTCCCGTTGATCCATTATCAATACAAATGTAAACTTTAAAGTCGGAATTAAGTACGTAGTAGTTCGCATCATATAACCTATTTGCTGCTGTTAGTGGACTTGGATTTGAAGCACTATAATCATCTCTATAAATTTCATATCTATTACCTGATGTCCAGTCTATTCTTCTTATTATTCTTCTTATATTTGCTGACGATACTTTTTTACCAAACATCATAGTATCACTTGTATGTGATCTATATGAAAAACTGTCTGTTGGTGTTGGTGTATTTGAGTTCCAATCTGATGATCTACCATAACCTACTAAACTACCTGATCCTGTTGGATTTGCCAATCCTACAAAAACATAGTAAGAATTATTTGTATTTTCTACTGATTCTACAAAATTATTTGCGTTCAGAATTCTAAATTGGTCAGTAACAATTGCCGACATCTTAAAATTTTACTTTTCTTTTTATTTATAGTGGTTATTTAATCAAAGTCCAAAGACTCTTATGGCACCGCTTGATCTTAGACCTCTGAGAGATGCTTGAGAGTAATGTTTTCTTTGAATTGTTGGGAAGGTAGTTAAACCAGAATTTACAGTCAATCCTGTAACTCCAATTGAAATTGGATTATCTGACCTTGTAGCATTATATAATCTTCCCCAACTTAATCGACCCAATGATGTTGTTACACCTGTTTCACTAACATTATAAAATCCTGTCATACCTACACCTGGTATTCCAGTTGTAGTTCCATTTAATATATTACATGTAATCTCACCATTTTCACTACCAGTGGTTACTCTACCATGTACGATATAGATGTTATCAAGGAAATTAGTTCCAATTCCAACTATCGATGAATTATGAGTATCAACTGAGGTTATTCCTGTTCCTACAGTTGTATCGGTGATCATGATTGGGTATCCTACTGCTAAGTCATTAGTATTTTCTCCCACTCTCTCTGTTCTGTAGAAGAATTTAATACCAAGTTGACCACCATTAGTTACCTCTTTTATACCAGTTATTATACCAGTAAATCCTTGTACTTGGTCTATAGATGTAATTTTTTCTGTTTTGAATACAGGTTCCTCAATTATTACTTGGGGTGGATTACTTCTTGTATATCCAAGACCTATCGCATTTAAAGTTACTCCTGAAACTTCTCCGTTTGTAAGTGTTGCTGTTGCGAATGCAGTAGATCCTATCCCCGTAGTGGTTCCTGATCCGATAGGAGGTGTAATTTTAATAGTTGGAACTGATGTATAACCCCTACCAGCTTCAGTAATATTAATCGAAGTTATCGAACCTGTTGCTGAAACTATAGCTGTTGCAGAAGCTCCAACATTTATATGTCCAGATGTAATCAAAGCATCAACTTCATTAATATTAATATTATATTTTAATTGTGCTTCAGCTTCAACATGAACTTCATCTTCAATGTGGTCTCCTTTTTCATAAAAGAATGAATCAACATTATCAACAAAAATGTTATCATTTCCATTAATACCAGAGGTTATTGATAAATCGCCAATTATTTTTGCAGTTGGATATATTTGTGGTTCTAGTATTGGTCTAGATTTATCAATTATTTCACCATTTACAATTAAATCAACTTTTTGTTTTGTCCACCTGATTGGTTTTTCATTATTTTCATCAACACCTAAACCAGTATAGATATTTGTTTCAATTAAATCAGCACCTAATAAATCTTTTATCACTCTCTCACTTGTTTGTTCAGTTGTAAATCCTACTGGAGATTTCAATACTTTTATCTCATCTCCTCGTTTTACAGTTTCTTGAATATCAACTAATTCGATATCTACACCATCCTGACCTTTATAGAAGAAAATATCAACTTTATCATGATCATTCGCACCAGGAGAGGATTCTCCAGAAGGTGCCTCTATAAATGAAAATGTAGTTCCACCTTGGAATTGATAAGATTCGCCAGGTTTCTGCAATACTCCGTTAACAAATATTAGTAATACAGCATCTAAATCTATTAAAGATGATAATGAATCTGTATCATCTTTTTCAAAACTTAAAAGTTGACCATTAAAGAATAATGGGAACCTTTTTCTTGATCCATTTTGTAAATTACGAATACTATCAATAAAGTCTATTTCACCAAATTGCCATGCTGAGAATTGATCATTAAATATTTGTAATACTTCTAATTCAAACTCTTGTATTGGTGATGTTAAATGAGAAGCTGTAACTAAACCAACTGGTTTAAATTTATCACCGATCTTGAATGAATGACCTGCTCTCGCTATTTGGAAATTAGATATTGCAAAAGTGGTTGAACCAATACCAACCGTGGTTTGAGCAGCACTTACTTGTACATCTATTAATAAGTTAGAACCAGTATCAGTTGTAGAACCAACTCCTAATCTTGATACACCTATAACTGGTAAATTATCATAATTAGGTTCTGGAATTATTATTTCAGGATTAACGTAACTTGTTCCAGCAGATACGATATTAAATGCAAGAGTACCACCAGCTCCAACAGTTGCAGTTACGTTTGCACCAGTTCCTCCTCCACCACCTTGTCCAACGAAAAATGTTACTGTATCAATAGTAGTTGCACCAATACCAGTCATTATACCTGCAAATGGATCTTTTCCACCAACCCCATCAGTGTGGGTGGCTCTTGTTTTAGATACTTCACGAGGATAAGGATGATTAGTGAAGAAGTTATCTTTGGAGCATTTAAATGTCAATCCACCAGTGTCAATACCAATTGAATCACTTGTAGTAAATGTATGATTAGGTATTGTAAGTATTAAATTACCTGTATGTGATATGTAATTAGCATTTGTAGCAGTAAAGGTTGGACCCGCAAAATTAGTTTTCTTGATTGATCCTGGACTTGAACTTACAAATCTATGCTCATATGCTTGGTCAGTTACACCAATAGAAACTGAACCACCACGATATCCTGAACCAAATGTTAAATCTTCAAAGAATTCATAAGCATGTCCACCACCAACATAAGTATGTGCAATTGTGCTTGGTCCTGCTTGAACCTCAAAAGTTCTATCTGAAACAATTCCAACCAAAAATAATGGTCTATCATGATCTTGGAATATTGTAGTTGTAACTCCACTATAACCAACACAACTAAATTCAAGATTTTTTAATTTAACTGTATTAGGTCTCTCTAATCCAAATCCATGAACACTATTAGTAGTAACTGTAATGATACCAGTTGCATTATCATATATCGCTGTTTGAATACCAAGACTAAATTTAGACGAAGTACCAATACCAACTATACTTGTTAATCCACCAGCACTATTTTTAAGTGCTTTTACTTTTGCACCTTGTAAAGGAGCATATCCAAGACCAGGTGTAGAACCTAGAGAAACAATGATTCCTCCTCTTGGCACTTGATTTTGATTTATATCTGATTCTGAAACAATAAAATCTCCATTCGTAGATGTAATGCCAGTGAATTGAACAGTTGACACACCAGCAGTAGCATCACTTATAAATTCATAATTATTACCTACATTATTAGATGTTAATGGAGTCTGGAATACACCATTTATGAATAATACACCGTTTCCGACTCCTATGCCCGCAGCAGTATTTGCACCACCAACAGTGAGGTTATATGTCTTACCAATACCAGTAAAGACATCTGATATATCATCAAATACCATATTAGTGGTGTAATCGCTTCTTAAGAAAGTTCTACCGCTATAATCTGCTTTTACAAATGGTAAATTTGTATCATCTCTTCTTGCCCTAGTATTTCCTTTTGGTGGATCTGTAAAGAATACTCTACTATCAACAATGTTGAATGATCCTCTATGTACCCTAACAGATGTTCCAGATGATATACCTGCTGCTGCTATACCTAATTGACCTCTCCTAACCTTTACAGTCGGTAGAGTGGCAATACCCAAAGATACATCAACCGCATCATTTATAGTCCCTGTAGGTGTGCTTGAGAAACCTACTTCAGTCACAGTCATGTACTCATCATTTATTTTTAAAATATCAGAAGTAGTGATTGAACTAATACCACTTAAAATAAATTGAGTCACTCCTACACCAACACTAGCTTGATGTGTAAATCCATCAAAAACTCCAAATGTATGTGATATTGAGGTAAAAGTCACTGGCTGCTGTACCACACCATCAAGACCTATCAATGTTTTTGATAACTGTTTTGCCATCGCTAATTTATGAGCGTTACCAGTACCACTACTAGTAAAGGTTACTGCTGCACCTGTGGCAATATATTCAGGACGAGTA
>Ga0310343_10001840_pt1 | contig 10988 bp, 7 predicted proteins | sample HC15DNA2025_MG_FD_203519 | JGI IMG/M metagenome (GOLD analysis project Ga0310343, IMG submission 203519) | Marine microbial communities from station ALOHA, North Pacific Subtropical Gyre - HC15-DNA-20-25_MG | ecosystem: Environmental > Aquatic > Marine > Oceanic | place: Pacific Ocean: North...
TCTGGAGGCCGGCGAGGTCATCGACGACCTTGGAGCCATAGATCGAGCAGGCGGCGATGAAGAACGACTTCCGATACCACCCGATCGGGTCGTGATGCTTGGCCGACTACTTGAGGTCGACGGCCTTGGGGAAACCATGCGACTCCCGCTACTACTGGATCGGGGCTTGATGCTTGGCCGGCTGCTAGAGGTCGACGGCCTTGGGGAAACCATGCGACTTCCAATACCACCCGATCGGGTCGTGATGCTTGGCCGGCTGCTTGGGGTCGACGGCTTTGGAGAAACCATACGACTTCCAATACCACCCGATCGGGTCGTGATGCTTGGCCGGCTGCTTGAGGTCGACGGCTTTGGAGAATCCATGCGACTCCCTGCACCACTTGATCGTGTCGTCATGCTTGATCGATTTATGGACGGAGACACGGTTCTGGGAATGGATCGATTTGCGAAGCTGCTGGATGAACGCGTGATCCTGGAACGCTTCGATAGCCGAGACTTGTCGTTGGCAATCGTGTCAATGGTTGATCGATTGGCTGACGGATTGGACGTCATCGCAGAAGCACTTGGCGTGGGGACAGAACGACGGGTTTGTAGCGATCTGTTTGCGGAAATTCTGGAGGATGCAGAAGGCGAAGAAACCGATGGTTTAGTCGAGCTTTCCGAAGCCTTTTGATGCGCTACCGCAGGGCGTTCATTCACCAAAGGTCGATTCACAACGCGCCCTGAATTGCGAGACGACACTAAATCTCTCGACTTCAAGCCAGCAGGATCAGAACCAACGCCACCCCCTCGAAGAGGTTTTTGAGTTTTGGTGTACGATGGGCGACTAGATGAAAGACGCGACGAACGACCTTGACTTAAGCCACTATTCTGCCGTTGAAGCGGCATGGCGCCCGAAAGTTGTTTGTCGGTTGCCGAGTTCCCTTTCAAAGCAGCAGATTGGCTGCTGGGTTTTGAACGCATGGCGAGGGAATTCTGAACTCCAGGAACCGAAGCCACTGGTTTATCTCCAACAGGCTCCGATGGTTGCATCAAGGCAGGCCGCTTGGACTGACGATTGAGCAGCTCTCTTGATACCATCGGGTTTTGTTTGGACATGGCGGGCCGGTAGACAGGCAGAACATCACCCTTGCGTCCTGAACCCGCATCCAATGTTGTTTTTTCTGGCCCAGCAACATCCTGTAACCGCACCGGTTTGAGCTCCTCACGATTTTGAATGTTTAATTGCTCAACAGAGATACCCTCGTTGATCACCTGATTGTTGTTGACCACGTTGTAGTTGTTGATGATGGTCGAGTTTTGATACACATCTCGAGCGGATTCCAGCTTGATTCCATGCCTTTCAACATGATCCTCCCGAAAGTGCCTCTTGGACACAAAAGCATAATGGGCATGCCCCAAACCAAACCCGAATCCGACAGAAACTCGACTGCCCTGATAAGTGAAACCGATGCCGCTATGATAGTGAGCAGCCGGGGGTAAAGGAGCCCAACCACAGTAGGCGTCGGTCGTACGCCAGGTCACCCATGAAGGGCCCCAGACCGTACCAGGAGACCACACCCACCCATAAGAACCATGGAGAGCCCACCGGCCATAATGGAAGGGTGCCCATCCCCAGGAATAGTAGGAATTCCAATACCAACCACAATCACTGTATACCCACCGACCGTTATCACAGTAAGGCCGCCATGCTGGATTTCGTATCGCCACTGTCGGCCTCCAGCACCAACCATAATCACTCACATGAACCCATGCTCCATAGGGCTCGAGCTGCTCATGGAAATATTCCGTTGTCACGGTGGTGGTTTTTTGGACCGCTGGTGCGAGGTTTTCTGGGGCCACCCCTACTGGGCTTTCACCCGGCTCCACCATGGAAGCGGTTTCCACAGTAACCGGAGGGTCAGCAATCACATAATTTTCTGGCGGGTTGACCGCGACGGGAGAACCCCCATGTCCTAGAATATCATCCCGCTTCATCATCAAAGCAATTATCTCCTCAGAAACACCGATGTCCTTGAGATAGATCATTTGATTCGCATCCAGGGAAAATGGTTGCTCACTGATTTGTATGTAAGTGGCCATGACTGCTTCGGACATCAACGCTTCATGAAGCTTGACTACCTCCATCGTCGAGGCATTCAATTCTGCTGGGTAAACCATTTGCGAACCAGCTTGGGATACTGACGCTTGGGACACTGGCGCCTGTTCGATAGGCGGTTTTACTGAAGTGGTGGTCGTTGTCGTCGTCACCTTTCGGACCAAGCGTGGCTGGGTCGCAGGAGTGATAACGGTGTGCGAATCGTGGGAATGACACCCGACCACACAGGGCAACATGAACAAACTGAGCCAAACCATCTGCGGCAATCTCTTTGAGAACTTTTTCATGATCATCCTTTTATCTAAACCGCACTCCTATCATGCGGCATGGAGACCCAAGGGTCACTGTCTTTTTCTTATCGTGCCCACTTGCATTTTGACGGACACATCTTTCCTAGCGAAAGCCAGACAAAAAAAGGGACATCTTTTATTTAAAAGCTATCAAATTTCCCCAAAGAACCGTGCTGAACGACTCACTGATTGAAAAAACACAAAGAATATGGGAATATGAAAATCGTGGTCAATCCCTCTCAAATACAGATTCCACAGCTCAGTGATCAGGAATTGTGCGACCTGAGACAAGCCAGACTGTTACTTGAGCAACCCACCCTGGCCATGCGGATGACACAACACCTCGGACGCCCTGTCGAGCGCGTCATGGAAGCCATGCCACGCATCATCCGAGCGACCATTGAAACCAGCTCGGTGGTCGCCCTCCGACAGGCCACAAGGGTCGCCACTTGGACACTCAACAAGAAACAAGTTCGGCCTTCCTCAGAGGGATTTCATCAGGTAGCCCTACTAGTGAGCGGAGGCATGGGAGGCACATTGGGACTTGCCACCTTGATCTGGGAGCTGCCTCTTTCCACCACCCTCATGCTGCGATCCATTGCAGATATCGCGAGGAGCGAGGGGCACTCCTTGAGATCCCCCGAAACGCTCACTTCCTGCCTTGAAGTCTTCGCCATGGAGGGGGGGGCGGAAAGCCACCCCGAACAGTCGCATCACTACTGGGCCGTTCGACTTGCGCTCGCCAAGGCTGTTTCAGAAGCCACCGTTGCGCTCGCGGGTGCGCAGGCAGCCAAGGGAGCAACCATAGCATTCACTCGACTCATAAGTGTCGTAGCTGCTCGCTTTGGCCTCATCCTTTCACAGCAAGCTGCTGCCAAAATGGTTCCGTTGATCGGTGCAGCAGGCGGGATGGCCGTGAATTTACTCTTCATCCGTCACTTCCAAAACATGGCGCGCGGACATTTTATCATCAGGCGACTCGAAAAGAAGTATGGAACAGAAGCGATGAAAACTCTTTACCGTTCGGTGGCTCTCCCGATATGAAGTTGCATCGGCGCTGTAAATGACCCAAACCCAGCCGCATTACCTTTGAAGATACTCAAGTGTTACCTTGGCTGCTTGGTGGAAACCTCTCTGTGTCGCTGGCTCCACCATCAATTCGGCTAAGGCATCGCGAACCTCCTGACGCATGGATGCTGTCTGAAGCATCTCCAGGACCTTGCCTGCAATCTTTTCGCCACAGGCCTCTTGTTGAATGTATTCGGGAAATACTTCTCGATTCAACATGATGTTTGGCATGGAGATGTATTTTACCTGAACCAACTTTCGAGCAAGCTGGTAGGTAAACCAGGAGAGGCGATAAAAAACAACTGTTGGGACACCATGATAGGCGCATTCTCTGGTAACCGTTCCAGAACAAGCAATTGCCAAATCAGCCTGCTCAAGAGCCTGACTCAAGCCACCCTCCTGAAAACGCAAGCCCGGCAAACTCCCTAATAGGCCCTTGGCTGTTTCCAAATGCTCCTGATTGGTGAGAATCATGCAGCAATCCACCTTTGCAACCCGCCGTTGGACATGTTCCAAAACCTCTCGTAGAATGGGCAAATGCCTCTTTAATTCTCCTTGCCGACTCCCGGGAAGCAAGACCATGGAAGGAGGCGTCGAAAGAGCTTTATCTGCTTCAGGAAAAAGATCCTGGTATTTCGCGCGCATGGGGTCTCCCACATATTCCACCCTAAATCCAGGGGCCCTCAAATGGTACCATTTTTTTTCGAAATGAAAAAGGCTGAGTAGGCAATCCACATTGTTTTCCAAGGTGTAAATGCGATCCGCTCTGGAAGCCCACACCTGAGGTGAAACATAATACAGGATGTAGGGGTTCCAGGATCCTTTGGATCTCCTGATGGCTTTTCTGAGGGACTTTGCGAAACGTAAATTGAAGCCGGCGTAATCGGTTAGGACAATGACCTTGGGGCGCCTGGCGATGGCATGATCTACAAGCTGTTGCATCCAGCGCCGAAACTTCAGCACATGCTGGATCACCTCGAAAAACCCAAAGACTCCATGCTTCGCCAAAGGAATCAGCACCTCGACTCCAGCGTTTTCCATGGCTTCCCCTCCTGCTCCCCAAAAAGACAGATTTTCCTGCTGGCCTAAAGACCCCTTGAGGGCACTCACCAGCCCGGCAGCCATCGCATCCCCACTGGCCTCGCCAGCCACCAGCATCAGCGATCTTTCAGAAGCTCTAACCACTGAGACGGATTCCCCATGGTCGCGATGAAGTCCTTTGGCATGCATTTGCGTATTACTTAATATTTAAAAATGCTCCTTTGAAATATCCGTCCCGATTCACAGATTCAAGCCCTGGGATGATAAGCTTGATGGATGTGTCCCAATTTTTCCACAGCGACATGGGTATAACGCTCGGTAGTCGCCACGCTCGCATGCCCCAGCATTTCCTGTATGACACGTAAATCTGCCCCTCGATCCAATAAATGCGTGGCAAAACTGTGACGAAGCATGTGGGGAGTCAGACGCCCCTCGATGCCGCATCTCTTGGCTCGCTTAATGAACCGCAACCAGAGCGTGCTTCGGGCAAAGGCACTTCCACGTTGGGTTAGGAAAACAACCCCTGGGGTTGAAGATCGCACCAGTTGGGGACGCCCTCGATCTAAATAATCATGGATGGCACTCGTCGCAGCCCCCCCCACAGGCACGACTCGTTCTTTGCCACCTTTGCCAATGACCTGAACAAACGATGCATCCAAATGCAATTGTTCCAGACGCAGGTGGGTCAATTCAGACAGCCGGAGGCCGGCGGCATACGCTAATTCCACCACTGCCTGCTCACAAAGACTAAAAGCGGTTTCTGGCTTCTCAGGCCGCAGAAAATTTTCTACCTGCTCATATGACAAGCTTTTGGGAAGGCGCTGCCATCGCCTGGGTAAACAAAGATGCTCAGCAGGGTTACGGGACAAACGCGATTCAGCTTCGGCATATTTAAAAAAGCTGCGCAGGGCAGCGATCTCCAAATACAGAGTCTCAGGGCTGATGTTTTTTGAAACCATGGTATCTCGAGAAGGTATCTGCCGCTTGCGCTCATGCTCCAAGAAAAGGTTCAGCATGGGCAGATCCACATCACACCATCGCTTGATCGATCGATCGTTCTGGAGCCACCCAGCGACACGTCGCAGAACACCCGAATAGGTAGCGATGGTTTGCTCGGCATGGCCACGCTCTTGACGCAAATACTGCAAAAAGTCATCTAGTAATGTTTCCATGCCAATGAAGTGCGATCTATCTGTGTCACAAGCCTCGTTTTGTGTGACTGCCCAAGGAGCCGTGAGTCGAGGGACCCTTCGGACACCAAAAAAACATACGCTCCCACATATCATTTGACAAACGCAGCTTGTGAAACCATTTTATCTCCCGTGCCTCGATAGCTCAATTGGTAGAGCAGTTGACTCTTAATCAATTGGTTGTAGGTTCGAGTCCTACTCGGGGTACCAACTTTATTTTCTGGCATCGCACATTCCCTGCTGCCCAACCTCTTCGGAGGCTTCGATTCGATGAAAGCAACCCTATTCCAGCGCAAAGTAGTCTACCTAGGTCTTTCATGGATCTTCATTGCACAAGGCATTCTACTCGGCAACCATTCAGGAGTCACCCTGACCGAGACCGTTTATCAGAACGCAGTGGGTGCTATTGCAGGGGTCTATTCTCGGACTCAAGAATACGGTGATCAAATCATACTCGGTGGTGACAGTAGACATATTCTAAGCTTTTCATTCGAATACCGAGGTCAGTTTGAAAGCGAAGGGGACGAAACCTGCATTTTACGGTTCTATGCAAACGATGGCGATTCCCTTGTTGTCAATGAGGTTGAGACCTCACCACCTGGAACCTTGATATTCGAGAGCGATCCTTTCACCATTTTCCCAGATTACAACACGGCGACCGTCACCGATATCAATGTCGACGTGCCGATCAGTTTTACCTGGACTGTAGAATTTGGCGGGCTTAGAGGCATATCATCGGATCGAGCAGGTTTGGTCTTGAGAAACCCTCCCAACATTGGGCTGAGTTTTGACGACATATGGGTCAAGGCTGCCAATGGTTGGGCACCTTTTCGCTTTAATGGTAATCCAGTGGCCAATTTCGCCGCTTTGGCTGTCGGGGAGAAAGACATCAGCCTTGCTTTCATTGAGCGCTATGACCATGGAGCTGAGCCGCCCACACTCACCCTTCAAGGCCCACGGGATCAGACAGTGATCATCTATGCATCGGATGATTTCAAGACATGGATCCCTTTGGCTCACGATCAACTCAACGGCCTTACCCTTACTTTAAGCGACCCTGGTTTTACCCCCGGAGTGCAACGCTTTTACCGAGCCACTTTTGCCAATAGCACGCTCATGTCGATCAGCAATCTGAACCTACAGACCGAAGGTAGCGCTAAAATGGCCATCACCGGGCCGAGTGGTCAGCCTTTCACCTTGCAGGCTACTCCAGACTTTGAACAATGGCGCAACATCCTATCCTTTTCCTTTCCGACACGTCCCATGAACGTGTCGGACCCTGGGGTTGTGGACCAGGGCATGCAATTTTACCGACTGATTCTTTCGGAGGTAACGGTGGAGGATACGGTATTCACCGACCAAGCGATCGCGACTTACCCCACAGACTTCACCCCACCGCCGACAGATTGAGATCCCATGATAGTTTGGCGGAGTATCGGCTGCACCACTTTCCCATCCACATCGGTCAGCCTGAAATCTCGTCCTGCATAACGGTAGGTGAGCCGTTCATGGTCCAAGCCCAGCAGATGCAGAATCGTCGCATGTAGGTCATGAACGTGGACTTTGTCTCTTACGGCATAGTAGCCATACTCGTCGGTGGCACCATGGCTGAACCCTCCACGAACACCGCCACCAGCCATCCACCAAGTAAAGGCGTGCGGGTTGTGGTCTCTGCCGTCTTTCCCCTGGGCGGTGGGCGTTCGGCCAAATTCACCTCCCCAGATAACCAACGTATCCTCCAGCAAGCCTCTGGCTTTGAGATCCTGCAAAAGGCCTGCGATCGGCTTGTCGACCTCTGCAGCCAGGCGCTGGTGATCCTTTTTCAGTTGACTATGCTGATCCCAGTAAGCGTGACTGCACTGAACAAACCGAACACCTGCTTCAGAGAGTCGTGCTGCCAGTAGACATTGCCTCGCGAAACGCTCTGTGTGAGCACTGTCCATCCCATACAGTTTGGCTCTTTGGGATGAGACCCCTGACAAGTCCATCCAGTGCGGGGCCTCCATTTGCATGCGAAAGGCAAGCTCAAAAGAGGCAATGCGACTTTCCAAATAGGCATCCTGGCCAACAGCGCCTAGCTGAAGCCGATTCAGCCTCTCGAGATACGCCAAACCTCTTCCTTGGGTTTCACGGGTTATTCCTTCAGGGGGTTTGAGATTGGGGATGCTCAATCTCTTGGAATCCCCTCCTTGATGCCCGATCCGTACGCCCTGGTAAGCTGCTGGCAAAAAAGCGGATCCAAAGTTTTGAACTCCACCGTGGCCCAAAGTGGGTTGGATGGTCACAAAAGCCGGCAAGTTCTGATTTTCACTACCAAGGCCATAGCTCACCCACGACCCCATACTGGGTCGCACAAAGGTATCCGAACCCGTGTGGATTTTCAGCAGGGCTCCACCATGGGCTTCATTGGATCCATAAATGGATTTGATCATACAAAGTTCATCAGACATCTCAGCGACATGTGGGAAGAGTTCACTGGCCCACTGTCCGCTTTGTCCGTGGCGACGAAAGGACCAAGGACTCGCCATGAGATGCCCGGTCTGGGCGAACTGAACACGCGGTTTGGCAAATGGGAGTGGCTTGTCATGATCTCGAGCCAAGAGAGGCTTGTAGTCGAAGGTATCGACATGAGAAGGGCCTCCATGCATGAAAAGGAAAATCACCCGCTTGGCCGCAGATGGATGATGCGTCCATGAACCTGTTTCACGCTGGGTTTGCCCCAGCATGCTCTCCAAGGCCAAGCCTCCGAAGCCAACGGCTGAGCGTTGAAGCAACTCACGTCGTGTGACTTCACAAAAGGATCTGGAGGGGTCAATGGAGGATAAGAAATTCATTGGAAGCCATGATCAGGTGAACCCACTGCTGCCACACAGTGTCTGAAATTTCGCCATTTTCTGCCACTTGACACTCACGAAGATATTCGTCGAAAAGAGCGGATTCCTCAGCCGTGGGCAGACGAGCCAGAAGCGACAGATAGAAATGGTTCAGACGGTCATCGACACAACACCCACCTGAGAGGCAGCTGCGATCGACCATCGCAGAAACAGCACGAGACACTAAAGGGTCATTCATGAAAAAAAGCGCCTGCTGCGGCATCAGCGTGCGCGATCTGGATTCCAGGTGCGCCGATGCATCGGGAAAATCAAAGGTGGCGAACAGCTCATAAACACGGCTGCGCAGGATCGGCAAATAAACGGCACGATAAGGTGCATCAAAGGCCCCTGGCAATTCGCTGAAGTATTGATCATTTTTTTTCAAGGCACCCAAGGCATCTCCACGTGAGAGGTTCAAAAGACCACTGGCATGAAGAATGGCATCCCGAAGCGGCTCCGCCTCAAGCCGAAGGGGTTGGCGTCTCCAAAGCATGCGGTTTTCAGGGTCCCTTACCTGCCATTCATCGTGCGTCCTCGATGTTCTTCGGTAGGCCTGACTCATCATGATTTCGCGGTGAAGTGATTTGAGCGAAAACCCTGATTGAATGAACCGACGCGCCAAACCATCCAGGAGCATGGGGTGAGAGGGTTTTCCACCGTGCTGCCCAAAATCCGATGGGGTATCGACCAGTCCTTTGCCAAAGTGCCAGGTCCAAACACGATTGACCATGACGCGGGCCACCAAAGGATGCCTCGAGTCAGCCAACCAGGAGGCCAACTCAAGGCGTCCGGATTGATTTTTCGCCACTTCCGGGACAGGGAGTTGTTTTTCCAAAAGTGATATCCGCCCCCGTTGCACGGTCTCATCACCGGGCAAGAGGTGATTGCCACGATGCAGGATAGGGATGTTTTCAGGTTTTCCTTCGCGAACACTCATGACCTGAGGAAGGCCCGGCCCCTCTTGTTTCAGAGCGTCCAGCGCTTTTTGAACGGCCTCAGAAGCCTCCTGGGAACCTTCCTCTGTAGAGTCTCCTTTTTCATTTTGAGCCTCACTCAATTGTTTTTCGAGCATGGCGACCTCCTTATCAAAAGCTGCCTGGCGCTGTTGCTTGCTCGGGGCTGGCAACACTCTTTCCACCCATCGAGAAACATGATCGGTATGGGCCATGGTCTGAGTGCTTTTAAAAATACCGGCCAACGCGTAATAATCTTCTTGAGTAATGGGATCGAACTTGTGGTCATGGCACCTAGCGCAAGCGACGCTGAGCCCCATGAACGTGCGGGTCACGATATCAATCTGTTCGTCGACCACATCAAAGAGGAGTTTCTCCTTGTCCTGCTCTGCCAGCATTTTTGGCCCGATGGCCAACATCCCCAGCGCAGTGAGACGGTCGGCTTGAGTGGCCACATCATTCGACATTGGGAGCAGATCTCCGGCAATCTGTTCTTTCAAGAACACATCATAGGGTTTGTCGCGGTTGAAGGACTCAATCACATAATCTCGGTAGCGCCATGCGTTGGGGAAGGCCATGTTTTCGTCTGCCCCATTGGTGTCAGCATAACGCACCAGATCCAGCCAATGTCGCCCCCACCTCTCTCCATAACGAGGTGAGGCCAGAAGTCGGTCAATCAACCTGGCATAAGCGTGATCAGATGCATCCTCGACGAAATCGATAATTTCCTCGGGCGATGGAGGAAGCCCCGTCAAATCAAAGGTAGCCCGTCTGATCCACGTGTAGCGGTCGGCGAGCGGGTTGGGAGGGAGGCCCATTTGTTGGAAGCCACGATTCAACCACGGATCGATCCCCCCAAGGAAATCCTCCTGCAAAGGTTTGAGGGACCACAGCTCAGAAGACTCATCGGCTTGCCCTGGATAGCCAAGCATGCATGCGACCATCAGGCACCATGTCCCTAAGCACCCGCCAAAACCTCTCCAGCTGAAGCCCTGGAGATGACTGAAGGTTTTTGATAGAAGGCAAGCTAAGTGGAAGCTCATGTCCTTCGTTGCGCTATGCAGAAATCGGGGCATGACATCTTCACCTTAGCTTCAGCAGGAGGCTTCAGCTTTTCTGATAAATCTCTGAACCCTGCTCTAAAAACTCCTTGGACTTGTCGTCCAGGCCCTGTGACAAAGCTTCTTCCTCACTGACTCCCTGCTTGCGCGCGTATTCGCGCACATCTTCAGTAATTTTCATGGCGCAGAAGTGCGGGCCACACATGGAACAAAAGTGAGCTGTCTTGGCACCATCCTGAGGAAGTGTTTCGTCGTGAAATTCCCGTGCACGCTCCGGATCCAGCCCCAGGTTAAACTGGTCTTCCCAGCGAAACTCAAATCGTGCCTTGCTCAGGGCATTATCCCGATATTGAGCGCCAGGATGTCCTTTCGCCAAATCTGCTGCGTGCGCTGCAATTTTGTAGGTAATGACGC
>Ga0310343_10001841_pt1 | contig 10985 bp, 9 predicted proteins | sample HC15DNA2025_MG_FD_203519 | JGI IMG/M metagenome (GOLD analysis project Ga0310343, IMG submission 203519) | Marine microbial communities from station ALOHA, North Pacific Subtropical Gyre - HC15-DNA-20-25_MG | ecosystem: Environmental > Aquatic > Marine > Oceanic | place: Pacific Ocean: North...
CAATTTTGGTGATATAGATTTCAGCAGACCTGTTTCAAATGTTTACTGGCTAAACCAAATTAAAAAATCACAAAACTATATAGATGAAATAGCATTTTTTGATGTTGAATTTAATTCTGCTTTAGATTCAATCGTAAACAATCAAAATAAAGAAACATATGTAGAAATGCTTGATTTGGCTTTGTTAGAGAGAATACAGGAATTGAGAAATCAATTTAAAGAACCTTATGTGCCAAGTGATTTAAGCAAGAAAGAAGATTTACAAGAGAAAGATTTCCTATTTACAGACAGTGATGAAAGGAATAAATTACTTAAAGAAACAAGACAACTTGGTTTAATTTTAGCTAATAAATTTATTAGATACTCTAATTCTTCCTCAAAAGGAAAATTAAATTTTCGAAAAACTATCAGGAAATCATTACAAAGTGGTGGAAGCTTGTATAAAACAGTATTTAAACCACAAATAAGAAAAAAACCGAGACTTATCTTGTTATGTGATATTAGTGGATCTATGGCGCTTTACTCATTATTTGGACTAACTTTACTTTTTGGAGTTGTTCAAAGATTTAGGTCTGTAAAAGCTTTTGTTTTTATAGATGGTTTAACTGAGATAACTAAAGATCTTCAAAATCTGAAAATTAATAATATAAAAAGTATATTAAATAATTGGAATGAATATGTAAAAGTCGATGGTCATTCTGATTATCAAAGGTCTTTTGAAGATTTGTTAGCCTCTAAGAGTATTCTTAATTCAAGTAGCAATTCCTTACTTGTTATTGGCGATGCAAGAAATAATTATCGTTCAATCAATAAAGATACTATTGATAAACTTTCAAAGTGCTTTAAAGATATATATTGGATGAATCCAGAGAGATTACAATATTGGAATACAGGAGATAGTAGATTTATGGATTTTCAGCAAATTTGTGAACACTACAGTGAGGTAAGAAACTTTAAACAGCTCAAAGATTTTATAATAAAAATTAACTTTAAGAAAGTAATAAGGTAATGAACATAGGAGTCTTAGGTGGCACATTTGATCCACCACATGATGCACATCTTAGGATTGCAGAGAGGTCAATTGACCAATTTAACTTAGATAGAGTAATATTTATTCCGTCAGGAAATCCTTGGCAAAAAAAAGATGCTACATCCTATCGCCATAGATATGAAATGACAAAAATTCTTATTGGAGATTCTAATGATTTAGAGATAAGTGATATTGAAAATTCAGAAAAAAATCCATCATATACATATGAAACTTTAAATAAATTGAATCACCCTAAAGAAAAGTTATATTTTATTCTTGGCTCAGATGCTGCAATCAATATTAAAACTTGGAAGAATTATGAATTTCTACCAAACTTAACTAATTTTTTGATTGCATTAAGAAGTGAGGACAATATCGACGTACTTGAAAACAATTTTCCATTTAATTATGAAATAATTTCTGGAGATAAATTAAATTTAAGTTCAACAACTTTACGAAATAAATTAAAAGAAAAAAATATTGAAGTTAGTGACTTACCTTCGGGAATATTAACTTATATCAAAGAAAACAGTCTTTATTGAAATTTGTCCTTTATATCTTGAATTTCAGAATCTAAATCACTGAGTTTTTCTAATTCATCTTTTTCTAATTCTTTAAGTTTTTCAATTTCAGATTCTAATTCCTCAAGTTTTTCTAAAACATCGTCATTTGTATGATGATCTACATAATTTTTTGTGAATTTTGCTGAGATAATAGCTGTTACAGTAGCAATTAAACCTAGTCCTAAAAACATTAAAGCACTTGCTACAAATCTTCCAACTGTAGTCGTTAATTCAATGTCACCATACCCAACTGTTGTTATAGTAACTAAAGCAAGCCAAATACCATCACCGTAACTATTAATATCAGGTTCAGAAATATAAAAAAGATATCCAAATACTCCAACAAAAAATATTAATGCTCCTAGTATCGTTCTTAATCTCTTACTGTTAAAAACTGTCTCTAATAAGCTAAAAAAGTTTTTTATTCTACTCAAATTTCTCCTCATATCTAAGAATAGTGTGTTTATTTTTTACATGGTAAGATATTTATAAGTGTCAAATTTAAGAAAACAAAATATTCAGGAATCATATTTTTTAGACACAGTGCTAGACGTCATTTACTCACAAAAGCTTCAAGATATTATTATTTATAAAGGAAATAATTCTTTAGCTTATAAAAATATAATTATTTCAACTGCAAATTCAAATACTCAAATGAACGGTGTAGTAAAAAAAATAACGGATATTTTGAAAGATAAATCATCATTAAATGTTGAGGGCAAAGATTCTTCATGGTTGTTGATTGAAGTAAAAGATGTTTTAATTCATATTTTCAACAATGATTCAAGAGAATTTTATAATCTCGAAGATATATATTTTGATTGTGAATTAATTTATCAATATGGATAATCTTGAGTTAGGGGCTGTAGCTCAGTTGGCAGAGCACTTGCATGGCATGCAAGGGGTCAGGGGTTCAAATCCCCTCAGCTCCACATAATTTTATGAAAAGCTTTGTTTTAGAGACAAAAGAACTTCTTCTTTCTCAGGGAGTTATTGCGATACTTGCAATTATTCAGATTAGAGTTGTTGCGACTAATCTTGGTCCTGAAGTTTATGGAAAAATTGGTGTTTACTGGGGCATAATTGCTCTTTGTTTTAGATTATTAAATTCTCGTAATTCAGATTTAGTGCTTTTAAATTTTAAAAACAAAGATAAGAATTTTCTAAGAAGTTCTATTTTTTTTGAAATAATTCTGGGATTAATTTCTTCGCTTATTGCTTTTTCTATATTTTTGATTTCAATAAATTTAGATATTTTAGATACTAATCAAATACCTTCCTATATTTTTATTTTTATTTTTTCTAGGATTTCTTTAAATATTTTGGAAGTATTTAAGGGTTTTTATACACATTCTGGAAATCTTAAAATTTATTCATTAGTTGAATCAGTAAGTAGTATTTTAAGGTTTGTTCTCGTTGTGAGTTTCATAGTTTATAATCCTCAAATTGATAGTTTCTTTTTTGCAATATCTATTAATAATTTTATGGTTGGAATAGTCGTTATATTTTTGCTATTTAAAAACAATCAAAGTCAAAATGAACAAATGAGTCTTCAAGAATACTATTCATATTCGAAAAGTAATTTTCATAAAATTAGATTTGATCAAGCTGTTGGTTTGATTCCTCAACATTTAGATATTGTAGTTATTGGTTTCTTTTCAGATTTTTATTCTGCGGGAATTTATAGAATTGCAAAAAAATTAGTTGAACCTATCAATTATATTATTGTTGCATTTTCTCCTTGGATGCTTAATAAAATTAATAATGATAAAAAATATAATTTTAGAAAATTAACTATTCAAGTTCTATCTCCAATAACTTTCTTGTTAGTCACTATCTATTTATTATTTGGTGATCAATTGATAAGATTTGTTGCAGGTGAAGAATTTCAAGAATCTATCATTCCTATGTTTATTTTACTTTTTGGATATATTGCATACTTTATAACATTCTGGACAAGACACTATTTGTTGCTAAATGACTTAATTCTAAAACATACTACTGGGAGGATTATTAATTTGACTGTTTTCATCATTTCATCTTCAGTATTGATAGCTGAATATTCATTTAATGGGATAGCTTCGTCTATATCTTTGGGAATTATCTCCCAAAAAATTTATGAAGTGCTTGTATATGTCAAAAATAAATAAGCTAGTATTATTTTTGCTTTTTAAACAATTTCATTAGTTAAAGTAAAAGTAATGGCAATTTATCTATCTAACTTTGAAAAAACTCTAAAAAGCCTTTTATCCGTTTCGTTTCTTTTAATTATTTTTGACTCATATGAAATATTTGAAGTTCCTCTAAGTTGGCTAGGAAGCTTTTTACTAACTCTCATTGTGTTCATATTATATAGAAAAGAAGAAATCAAATTTAATCAGCTAATTTTTGTGTGTGTTTTGGTGGGATTGATGCCAACTTTATTAACTTTAAATTATTCCTTTTACAGTGAAGATGAAATTATTTATATTTTGCTAAGAATTTTTAGCTTCATATCTTTTGCCTTTACATCATTTGTGATATCAAAATCAAATTACAAAAAAGTTGTATTAGCAAGCTTGAAATCGACTTTTTATATTGCAATATTATTTTCATTGTATTTGTATATTGCTCAGATATTCAATCTTTACGAGCCATTTAGAAATAGGCCAGGAACAGGTATATTAGGTTTTGATCAGCAAAATAATTTCTGGATTTCAGGAAGCCATAGAATGGTTGGAACATTTAGAGAGCCGGTTTTTTTAGTTTCTATATTATTTCCAATATTTTTGGTTGTTCATTTTAAAAATATGAATTCAATTAAATTTTATATAGGTGCTGCTTTGTTGTTTGGGCTTACTAAGAGTGAATTGGCTTTGATATTAGTAATATTCTTAATAATTATTGACTTGTTCAGAAAAAATATTGGATTTAACAATTTGATATTTTTTTTAGTATTTTTTATATGTTTTTTTATTCCTATAAAAGAATGCGATATAAGTCCTACCAACATTGAATGTCCTCAGTATACAATTACTGATTCAACATCAAGTAATCAATTTAACACTGAGGAAATAGAGAATATCAATGAAAGCACTGAGAGTACTGTTACGAATCAACTTGATAGTGTGCAGTTTGAAGACAGTGAAAGGTCTGATATAATTTCTTTTACTTTAGATTTTATTTCACTAAATTCAGGTTTTGGTTTTAATAATACAAACGAAATTTATACAAAACATTTATCAAAAAATATTAATCATGAAATGTATCTTGTAAACAGAACATTACCTGAATACTTAAAGGTAAGATACCTATCAAAATCTTTTGGCACAGGAAGATATTTTTTAACCTACGAGAATATAAATATTCAAAATAATTTACTGTTCAATACATTTTCTATTGGTTTGATTTATTTAGTTTTTATTATGTTATTTTTAATATATTTTTTCTATAAAGACTTCGATCAAGGCTTGAAGTATCTTTTATTAGTAGTTTCCATATCTTTAGCTTCATTTGAAGATTTATTACCTATTTTTGGATTGTGTATTGGTCTTATGTTTACAATGGACAGAAATGAAAGTTAATAATTTTTCTGCTGGTCCATCTAAAATTCCAGATACAGTTGTTAATCAGATATCCACAGATATATTAAATTATCAAAAGCTAGGATATTCTGTTTTAGAAATTTCGCACCGCAGTAAAGTTTTTGAAGAAATTTTAGCTAAGGTAAAATCCCACCTTTACGAATTATTAAAAATACCAGATAATTTTGATATATTTTTTCTACAAGGGGGAGCAACTTTCCAAAATACATTTATTCCAGCAAATAAACCAAGCTTAATTGATAATTTACTTTTTTTAATATCTGGTACTTGGGGAAAAAAAACATTTCAAGACTTTAAAAGATATCATCATCAAAATTTTCAAAGCATACCTTTAATCGATGAAACTTATGAAGAGCTAAAAGCAAAAATTTACAAAAATGATGAAAAATATTTATATTTGACATCAAATGAAACAATTGAAGGTATACAAATTAGAAACTTTAACAATTTTGATGATAAAGAATTGATAATTGATATGTCTTCTGATATTTGCTCATATGTTTTTGACTGGACAAACATTTCTTATGTTTATGCAGGAGCACAAAAAAATCTTGGTATTCCAGGAGTTACTATTTGTATATCAAAAAAAGGTTTTCTGGAAAAAAGTGACTTAACTAGCTATATTGATGCTCAGAATCATATTGATAAAGACTCCGCATTTAATACTCCTCCAACTTTCTCAATTTATGTGATGCTAAAGGTTTTGGAGTGGATTTTTGATTCAGGCGGTTTAGAAAAGATTCAATCAGATAATACAAAAAAAGCAAAATCGTTGTACAAATTTTTAGATGATAATAGTGATAAATTTAACATGAGTGTACCAAAAGAATTTAGAAGTAATGCAAATATAGTTTTTGATTTTAAAGATTCTAAAATAACTTCAAATTTTTTACAATCTAGTTTTGATAAAGGATTCTTAGGATTAAACGGTCATCGTAGCATTGGTGGAGTAAGAGTAAGCAATTATAATAGTATTTCTAATGAGATGATGAACGATTTAATAACTCATCTTGAAGGTTTTATTTAGCTGAAATGAAAATAATAGATTTTCAAGAATTAACATTAAGTGTTCCAAATTTAAGAGCTTATCTGACCAAATTAAATATTTATAAAAATAAAGACACCATCTTTCCACACGAGGAGACTGCAAAAGATAGTCGGATTACTAGAGATGTGTTAAAAAATTCTGTAATTGTACTTGGAGTAACATTTCAGTCTATAAATAATGAAATTTTGGTAGAAGATAAAATATTTATATTGGACGGTCATCATAGGTTTGAATATATAGTTGATAATGAAATTGATGAAACATTTGAAGTAGTTTTAATTGATTTACACAGTGTAAATATAGAATCTTATAATTGTGAGCTAAATGTTGATTTAGATTTTTTTATAAACAAACTTCAATCAGAGCGTTCATTTAATCGTGAAATAAAAAGTGAATATTTAATCAAAGTTGATCAAGATGAGTATTGTTCTGAAAGTTTTACAAATATTTATGATCTTTACAAATATAAAAAAGAATTAATGTCTGAAGGAATAATTACACCAATTGCAAACAATAAAGATACACAAAAAACAATTATAAATTTTACAGCCCTGAAATCATTTGATTTTAGTGATAGTATTATATTTCCTTATAAGTCAACATGGATTACACCAAGGTTTGATTCTTAATGAAAATTTGTCATGTAATTAATTCATTGTCAGGGGGGGGTGCAGAAACGCATCTATTAGATCTCGTACATGCCCAAAAAAATCAAGGACACTCTGTTACTGTAATACCTACAGGACCAGACAAAAAAAATATGAAATCACTTGAACAAGAATTTCAAGATATATCAGATAATGTCTTAAGACTATATTTTCCAAGATTGCTTAACTTTTACTCTTACATAAAATTTTTTAAAAACCTTCAAGATGAACAATATGATATCGTTCATACGCATCAGCCAAGAAGTGATTTCATGTTTTTTATTTTAAAATCCTTCACGGGAATTAAGGCAAAGTGGATAGTTTCAATTCATGGAAAATATGATACATATTTAGAAGGGAATATACTTTTTGATCAAATAAGAAAGCTTTCTATGCCTTTATTAGTTAATATTTGGAACAATAGTAATCAAAAAATTTGCATATCTGAGGAAGTTAAAAATTGGTTAAGTACTTATAAAATAAAATCTAATATCTCAGTTGTAAATTACTGGATAAATAAAGCCAAATTAGAAAATATAGAAGAAAATAAAGAGTGTATAAATATAGGCTTTATGGGAAGAGTGAATAAAAACAAAGGCATAGAGGATTTGCTTGATGTTTATGAAAATCTTAATAAAGATAGATACAATTTATTTATTGCTGGAAGTTGCGAAGATACTTATTTAAAGAAATTAAATGAAAGATTTGATTTAAAAAATGTAACTTTTCTTGGTTATGTTTCAAACAAAGAAGAGTTTTTTTCAAATATAGATATATTTGTATTTCCATCTTATTCAGAGGGTTTAGGTTTAGTGTTACTTGAATCTATGAGTTATTCAAAAATTTGTATATCCAGAGATGTTGCACCTATGAACAGCATTTTGAATAAAGATTCTGGGTACCTATTTAACAATAATGAAGAACTTAAATCAATAATTTTAGACTGTGGTCATTTATTTAAAGAGGATTTATTACCTTTAAATAAAAAACTTTCAAATCAATATAATTTATTAAATGAAAAATATAATAAGCAAGTGCTGTTTGGAAAAATAGAAAGCATTTATCAAGATGGATAATTATGATTTTAAAAAAATAGAAAAAACTTGGCAGTCAATTTGGGAAAATAACAAACTTGCTAGTTGCGATGTAACACTTAGTAAGAACAATTTCTACAACCTTTGCATGTATCCATATCCATCAGGGGATTTACATATGGGACACATTAGAAATTACACTATTGGAGATGTAATTACCAGATACAAACAGAAACAGGGATACAATGTTTTATCTCCGATGGGATGGGACTCTTTTGGGCTACCTGCAGAAAATGCAGCAATAAAAACTGGAATTCATCCAAAGAAATTTACTGAAGATCGAATAAGTAATATGAGGGATCAGATAAAGAGATTAGGGTCTCTTTATGACTGGGATAAAGAAGTAGCTGCCCATGATAAAAATTACTATAAATGGACTCAGTACTTATTTATTAAGTTGTTTGAAAACAAATTAGCTTATAAAGAAGACGCACCAGTAAATTGGTGTACATCTTGTAAAACAGTTTTGGCTAATGAGCAAGTTATTGAAGGGGATTGTGAAAGATGTGATTCTGAAGTTATAAAGAAAAACTTAAATCAATGGTTTTTTAAAATATCGAATTACTCCGAAGAGCTATTACAAGGACTTAGTGATATTGGTGATTGGCCTGAAAATGTTAAATCAATGCAAGAAAATTGGATTGGTAAATCAACTGGAGTTCAATTTAATTTGAAAATAGAAGGAAGTGAACTTGATTTTGATGTATTTACTACAAGACCAGACACTTTGTTTGGAATGACTTTTGCGGTGATGTCTCCAGAGCACAAATTAATGAATAAAATTTTATCACTATCACCAAATTCAAAAGAAATTCAAAGCTATATAGATGTTGCAAAATCAAAATCAGAATTTGAGAGAATGTCAATTACAAAAGAAAAAACAGGTGTAGATACAGGATTAAAAGTCACAAACCCCATAAACAATAAAAGCGTTCCATTATGGATTGCTGACTATGTCTTAATTAATTATGGGACTGGTGCAATTATGGCTGTACCAGGCCATGATGAAAGAGATTATGAATTTGCTAAAAAATATAATATTGAAATTATTCAGGTAATAATTGATAAAGATCAAAAAATTGATATTTCTAGCAAACCCTTTATTGAAAAGGGAGTGCTTATTAATTCAGGCGATTATGATGGGTTAAAATCACACGATGATGCTTCAGATTCTATACTTAATTATTTATCAGAGCAAGATTTAGGTGAAAGAAAAGTAACTTATAGATTAAGAGATTGGTTAATTAGTCGTCAAAGATATTGGGGATGTCCAATACCATTGATAAATTGCAAAAAATGTGGCTTAGTTCCTGAAAGTCTAGAAAATTTACCAGTTCTCTTGCCTGAGATTGATGATTATAAAAACTCTGAAGATTCTCCATTAGCAAAAAGTAAAGATTTTATAAATACGAAATGCCCTGATTGTGGGTCCGATGGTATAAGAGAAACAGACACAATGGATACATTTGTTGACTCATCTTGGTATTTTTTGAGATATCTAGATTCACAAAACCACAATTCCCCATTTGACAAAAAAATTATTAACTCTTGGTTGCCAATCGATCAATATATTGGAGGAGTAGAGCATGCAATTTTACATCTTTTGTACTCAAGATTTTTTGTGAAAGCATTAAGAGATATTAATTTACTAGATGTAGATGAACCGTTTCATAATCTATTTAGTCAGGGAATGATTAATTTTGGAGGTACAAAAATGTCAAAATCCAAAGGTAATGTAGTTGACCCTGAATCTTATTTCGCTACACATGGAGCTGATGCGTTAAGGCTTTATATTTTGTTCATGTCACCACCAAGTGATGGAGTTGAGTGGAACGATGGAGGAATAGAGGGAACAAAACGATTTCTAAATAAATTTTGGGATAATATGGCAAGGTTCTTAGATTTACAAATTCAAAAAACAATTGGCGAAGATGACCTCGTTAGGTCAATGAACCAAACAATATTTACTGTAACTAGACATCTTGAAAAATTTGAATTTAACACGGGTGTTTCTGACTTAATGAAAGCTAACAATGAAATTTCTAGGTATTTAAATGAAAATTCTACAGTATCAAAAGAAACTAAAGATTTTGTATTTAATACAATGTGTAATCTCCTTTATCCTTTTTCACCACACATTTCTTCTGAAATCTATAATTTATTCTCCAAGAAAGACATCTCTACCATCAAATGGCCGGAATTTGATGAATCAAATTTATCAAATCCTACATATGAGCTTGTAATACAACTTAATGGAAAGAAGAAATTTACAAAAGTTGTAAACACCGGAATTTCACAAGAAGAAGCTGAAGAGGCCTGTGAGGATGCTTTTAATATAAAAGCTTCTGATTACAAGAAAGTAATTTTTGTTGAAGATAAAATAATAAACTTTATTGGCTGATGACTTATTTAGTAATTACAGATAATTTGATAGATAATTTGGATGATCTTGAAATTAATGAATTAAAATATGAAAAGATAAAATCTGATGAAATTAACAACAGTACAAGTGTAAGTTTGTTTTCAGATGATTCATATAAATTTGTAACTGATGAATTTTTTACTTATAAAAAATTAGAGCAAATAAATTATGAATTTAATTCAAAATACATATTTCAAGTAAAAAAGGCTAATTTAAGTAAATTTCAACATATTGAGACATTGCAAATTATTCATAATTCAAAAAATGTTATTGAATATTTTCCTTGGGATCTCTCTAATATAATTTTTGATAATAGGAAAAAAATAGATAAAAATCTTCTTTCCTTTTTTACTGAAACAGAGTCAAATTTTAGGATGTTTTTAAATTTTTTTTCAAAAGAGATTTTCCGATTGAAACTTTTGACATCGACTGATAAAAATGATGTTTTAGAGGTTTTAAGCGAGAAAGATGATTATAAATATAAAAAAGCTCAAACTCTAATCAAGAAAACAGGCAATGATAAAATTGATGATTCAATTAAATATATATATAAAATAGAAAAAAAGTTGGTTGAATCAACTTATAATCAAGAAAATT
>Ga0310343_10001844_pt1 | contig 10983 bp, 10 predicted proteins | sample HC15DNA2025_MG_FD_203519 | JGI IMG/M metagenome (GOLD analysis project Ga0310343, IMG submission 203519) | Marine microbial communities from station ALOHA, North Pacific Subtropical Gyre - HC15-DNA-20-25_MG | ecosystem: Environmental > Aquatic > Marine > Oceanic | place: Pacific Ocean: North...
TAATTGGTAACCATTGAGATATCTCAGCTATTTGAGTAGTCTTACCACATCCATCAATTCCTTCTATAACAATAAATTTGCCTTTCATTTATCCAAAGATAAAGCGTTGACTATAACAGTTATGGAACTTGTAGCCATTAATAAAGCTGCAATAGAGGGAGTAAGTAAAATCCCATATTTAGGGAACAAAATACCAGAGGCTATTGGTATAGCTATTAAATTGTAGCCAAATGCCCATAAAAGATTCTGTTTTATTTTTCTAATAGATTTTTTCGCAACACTTAAAGCATAAGGTAATCCATCTAATTTTTCTCCCATCAAGATCACATCTGCATTTGCCTTGGCAATTTGAGTTCCAGATCCTACTGCGATACCTAAATCAGCAGAGGCTAATGCTGGGGCATCATTTATGCCATCACCAACCATTGCTACTTTACGATTTAATTTTAAATGTTCTATAAAATCTAATTTGTTTTTTGGTAGTAGTTCCCATTCTATTTCCTTCTCATTTAAGCCAATTTTTTTTGCAAACTCGATAACAGTTTGTTTTCTATCTCCGCTTAAAATATTAATTTTTAGATTATTTGCCTTTAATTTCTGAATTGTTTGAACTGAATCCTCTCTTAGTAAATCCCCTAAAAAAATCAAACCAAGAAATTGATTGTTAATACTTACTCCTATGGCTGTATTTGCCTTGTTTTCTTCAGTTTCTAAAGCGTGTTTTGAATCATTATCTATTTCTACACCTTTGCTAATTAACCAATCAACACTCCCGATATTGATTATTCCATCTATAGAAACTAGTTCACCAGAAATTCCTCTACCAGATTCTGTATAAATATTTTTAATAGGTAATAGTTTTAAATTTTGTTTTTCAGCTTCTTTAGTTAATGCGGTTGCTATAGGGTGCCTGCTTTCTTTCTCTAAACTTGCAGATATTTTTAAAATAAATAAATAATTATCGCTTTGATAATCAACTACAAATGGCTCTCCTTTGGTTAAAGTACCAGTTTTATCAAAAATCATGTGGTTAATTTTTGAAGCTATTTCTATTGTGTCTCCACCTTTAAATAAAACGCCTTTTTTTGAAGCTTTCCCCGAGGCCACAGTAATTACTGTGGGTGTAGCTAGGCCAAGTGCACATGGACAAGCAATTACTAAAACAGCTATTGATAGTTGAATAGCTAAACTTAGATAATTATCAGCATTACTGCCTAGTGAACTATGTAATGTGTGGCTAGATTGAATTAAGAGTTCATTATGTTCACGAGTCAGTAAATCTGGCCAAATTTGTTTTGCTACTTTCCACCAAAAAAAGAAGCTAGAAGTTGCAAAAATTAGTACTAAGTAAGTAAATTTGCCAGAGATATTATCTGCAATTCTTTGAATGGGCGCTTTACTCGCTTGAACTGATTCAATAAGGTTAACTAGTTTTGCTAGAGATGAATCTCCCCCTACTTTTTTGACTTTTAATTTCAGAGTGGAATTTAAATTTAATGATCCATTGGATAAACTTTTACCTTCTTTTACTTCTATAGGTTGAGATTCTCCAGTTATGTGTGAGACATCAGCATATGAACTGCCCTTCACAACAATGCAGTCTGCAGGTACACGATCACCTGCTAAAACTTTAATTTCTTGCCCTTCTTTTAAGGACTGTACTCTGATTAATTTAGTATGATTTTCATCTATATATAAATTAGCAGTTTCAGGTTGAAGATCCAGTAATTCATTTATGGAAGAACCTGTTTGATATCTCGCTCGTTCTTCTAAAAAACGTCCAATTAGGATAAATCCCAACAACATTACTGGCTCATTAAAAAAACAAGGGAAACCAGTTGCAGGAAAAATTAATGATAAAATGCTGGTCATGTACGCGCTAGTTACTCCTAGAGCTACAAGAGAGTCCATATTTGGATGATTTTTAATAAAAGATTTAAACCCATTAATTATTATTTCTCTCCCCGGAAACAATAAAGCTGTTGAGGCTAAAAAGGCGTGGAATAGTAAGTTGCCTAGTATGGGAAATTTTATAAAATCTCCTTCAGCAAGATGACCTAAAACTGAAAACAACAAGAGTAAGATTGCAAAAGTTAGCTTTCGCCATTGATTATCCCATTTCTTTTTTTTTTCTAATTCATTTTTATTTATTTTTTTTGAGAAATCATTTGTGTAAATCTCTGCAGGGAAGCCATTTTCCTTAAGATGTTCCAAAACCTCATCAATTTCAAGATAAGTCTTATCAAATTCAAAGTATGCACTTTCAGTAAGTAAGTTGACAGATATATTTTCAATACCATCAGAATTTTTTAATATATTTTCAACAGTATTAACACAGCCTCCACATTTCATTCCTTTTATACTTAATTGGATACTGTTCATATTTTTGGAAGGAAAGCTAATTAATCCCAAGTTTTATTCTTAACTATAATAATAAATGTTATAGACTTTTAAGATAGTTAACTTTTAGTTTACTATCTTTATTTATCACACTAAAACAGTGCCTAGTAATCAAAACAGAGACAACTTTATTGATAAAGCTTTTACAGTCATTGCAGAATCCATTGTAAAGATTATGCCAATCGCAGAGAAGGAAAAAAAAGCTTATATCTACTATAGAGATGGATTGGCTGCTCAAAATAATGGAGATTATTCTGAGGCACTAGAGTACTACCAGGAAAGTTTAAAGCTTGAAGAAAGCAAAATTGATAGAGGGGAGACTCTTAAAAATATGGCAATAATTTACATGAGTAATGGAGAAGAAGACTTATCCATAGAAACCTACCAAAAAGCCTTATTAGAAAATCCAAAACAACCATCTTGTTTGAAAAATATAGGCTTAATTTATGAGAAAAGGGGGAGATATGCAGAACAAGAGGGGGATTTAGATCAGAGAGATATTTGGTTCGACAAAGCTGCTGAAGTATGGTCAAAGGCAGTAAGATTGTATCCAGGAGGATATTTAGATATTGAAAATTGGCTAAAAACTTCTGGAAGAAGTTCAATCGATATGTATCTTTAGTTATTCAAGATTCATTCTTTAAAGAATAATCAACTGCCTCTTTAATATTATTAATTTCTTTGATTTTGATAAGATTATCAAAATTATTTCTTAAATTTTCTTTTGTTTTAGGCACCAAAATATTTTTAATTCCTATCCTTATAGCTTCTTCGATTTTTGGCCGAAGATTTCTTGTTTGCCTTAATTGACCACTCAAACCTAATTCTCCAACATATGAACAATTTTTTAAGGGAGGAATATTTCTTAAACTTGATAAAATTGAAATGGCTACACCTAGATCTGATGAGGGATCATTAATTTCGAAACCTCCTCCAGTTGCTATATAGCAATCGTATTCTGATAATTTCATGTTTAAATGTTTTTCAATGACGGCCAATATTTGATGTAATCTATTTATATTTACTCCTGTAGTGGTTCTCCTCGGGTTGCTGTAATGAGTTTTGTTAACAAGTGCCTGAATATCTACAGCGAATGTTCTAGTTCCTTCATTAGTAATTGTCGTTGCGACACCGGAAATATTTTCTTTATTAGTAAATATTGAACTTGGATTATTTATTTCGCTTAAACCTTCTTCAAACATTTCAAAAATTCCTATTTCGAAGGTTGAACCAAACCGATTTTTTACACTTTTTAGTAACCTATGAGAAGAAATTTTATCTCCTTCAAAGTTTATAACAACGTCAACTAAATGTTCTAAAGTTTTTGGTCCTGCTAACGCTCCATCTTTAGTAACGTGTCCAATTATTAAGAGAGCAATATTGTTAGATTTAGCAAAAGTTTGAAGTTCTGTTGAACAATTTCTAACTTGTGAAACAGAACCTGGAGAGCTTTCAATTTCTGTGTTATTGATAGCCTGAATGCTGTCAATAATTACAAATTTTGGTTTTACAGTTTTTATTTCTTCAATAATAAAAGATAAATTAGTTTCAGAGTAAATTTTTAAATCAAGACTTTTTTGCTTAAGTCTCTCCCATCTAATTTTTACCTGTTCTAAAGATTCTTCGCCTGTTATGTATAAAACTTTTTCTTTGAGAGATATTTTTCCTGCGACTTGAAGAATTATAGTACTTTTACCTATCCCAGGTTCTCCTCCAAGTAGTACGACTGAGCCTGGGACTATTCCACCTCCAAGAACTCTATCAAATTCTTTAAAGCCGCTCGAAAATCTTGAAATTTTTTCAGATATAATTTCACTGACTAACTTTGATTTTTTACTTTTTTTAATATTTTTATCTTTATAACTAGGGTTTTTCTTCTCTTCAATAATTGTATTCCATTCATTGCAATTGAGGCATCTCCCAAAGTATTGAGAAGTTTCAGATCCACAATTCTGACAAATAAAAGTCGAAAATTTGCTGGACATTGAGTTTTAAATAGATTGATGAAATGAGAAGTTTGGGATATTGCCCCTCTACAAGTTAGATTAGGTTAATAATATATTCTCTTTCTGATTAGCTAATAAAAACAAATGGCTTTATCTAGTCAAACCAAAGAAACTATCCTTGTTGCTGATGACGAGGCCAGTATTAGAAGAATTTTAGAGACTCGTCTCTCTATGATTGGTTACAAAGTTGTAACTGCCTGTGATGGTAAAGAAGCGCTAAAATTATTCAAAGACTATGATCCTGATCTGGTTGTTTTAGATGTAATGATGCCTAAATTAGATGGTTATGGAGTTTGTCAAGAATTAAGAAAAGACTCGGATGTACCTATTGTGATGTTGACTGCTCTTGGAGATGTAGCTGATCGAATAACAGGTTTAGAATTAGGTGCAGATGATTATGTAGTAAAACCATTTAGTCCAAAAGAACTAGAGGCTCGAATAAGGTGTGTTTTAAGAAGGATTGATAAAGAACAAATTCCTGGAATGCCGAATTCAGGTCTAATTTTGGTCACAGACATAAAAATTGATACAAATCGGAGGCAGGTTTTCAAAAGTGACGAGAGAATAAGGTTAACTGGAATGGAATTTAGTCTATTGGAACTATTGGTCAGCAGATCAGGAGAACCATTCAGCAGAGGAGAGATTTTGAAAGAGGTTTGGGGTTATACACCTGAAAGACATGTTGATACTAGGGTTGTTGATGTTCATATCTCTAGATTACGTTCCAAGTTAGAAGCTGACCCTGCAAATCCTGAATTAATTCTTACCGCGAGAGGTACAGGTTATCTTTTTCAGAGAATTGTAGATATTTCTCCGTTTGAATCTAAATAAATGGGAAAAAATACAGTTAATAAAAATAATAAGTCTAGAGCTATCAGAAGATTAGTTATTTGGTACAAAAGGAATTCAGCTGTCACTTCAATAGTTGATACAGCTGCTAATTCAGCTGTTAATGCAAGTAATGTGGCTGGTAATGTTGTTTCCGGAGCTGCTGGTTCTGTAGTTAATACTGCAAGTAATGTCGCAGGAAACGTTGCGGGCAATGTGGTATCGAGTGCTGAATCAGTCGTAAATACAGCTAGTAGTGTAGTTTCAAACGCTAGTTCACTAGCAAGAAATACACTTCAGCCATTAGTTTTTGATCCTTTAAAAAGATTGCAAAATAATGATAACTTTTTAAATCAAGAGGAAGAATCAAATTCTGAAAGAGTTTGGATTGCCGTTGATGGTATGGGTGGGGATTATGCGCCTGTTCCAATCCTTGAGGGATGTCTTGATGCAATAAGTAGATTTCCCATAAATATAAAGTTTGTTGGTAATATTGAAAAAATTAGAAATGCAGCTGAAAAATTTGATTTATTAGACTTGCTAGAAAAAGAAATTAGTAACAATCGAATTGAATTAATAGATAGTGGAGATCCTATAGGGATGAATGAAGAAGCTACGGCGGTAAGAAGACGAAAAGATGCAAGCATAAATGTCGCCATGGATTTAGTAAAAACTAATCAAGCAAAAGCTGTATACTCAGCTGGTAACTCTGGTGCAATGATGGCTTCAGCCATATTTAGGATTGGTAGATTAAAGGGTATAGAAAGACCAGCAATAGGGGCATTATTCCCAACTAGAGATCAATCTCGTCCTGTCTTAGTGTTAGATGTTGGTGCAAATACAGATTGTAAACCCTCTTATCTGCATCAATTTGCCCTTCTAGGCAATGTCTACGCAAGAGATGTTTTACAGGTAGTAAAACCGCGAATAGGGTTGTTAAATATTGGAGAAGAAGAATGTAAGGGCAATGATTTATCACTAAAAACATTTGAAATATTGTCCAAAGAAAAAAGTTTAGATTTTGGGGGCAATTGTGAAGGTAGAGATGTCTTATCAGGCACTTTTGATGTTGTGGTATGCGATGGTTTTACAGGAAACATATTACTTAAATTTCTTGAATCCGTAGGCGGAGTGTTATTAGATATCTTAAGGTCCGAGTTGCCCAGGGGCAGAAGAGGTAAAGTGGGTTCTGCTTTTTTGAAAAGTAATTTACTCAGGATTAAAAAAAGGTTAGATCATGCTGAACATGGAGGTGCTTTATTGCTTGGAGTTAATGGTATATGTGTAATTGGACATGGTAGTAGCAAATCTTTATCTGTTGTAAGTGCTCTTCGTCTAGCACATTCTGCTGTAAACCATAACGTTATGGAAAATTTAAATCAGCTTCAAAAGCTTCAAGTTTTAAATTCATAAAACATATTTCGACAAATTTATGTTTGACTAATATAAGAAACTAAAAAATTTTTTGGAAGAAATTAATTTTAATCAGATTGGAATCTCATTCAAAGGTAGTGGAAGTTATGTGCCTGATCAAATACTGACCAATAACAAAATTAGTAATAAGGTAGATACAAGTGATGAATGGATAAAATCTAGAACTGGTATTTCTCAGAGAAGGATTTCTGGGACAGATGAAAATGTAACTAAGATGGGTTACGAGGCAGCTTTATCAGCAATTAAAATGTCTAAATGGGATATTGAAACAATAGATTTAATAGTTTTAGCTACTTCTACTCCAAATGATTTATTTGGATCTGCCCCTGCCATTCAATCTAAATTAGGAGCACATAATGCGGTAGCTTTTGATTTAACTGCTGCATGTAGTGGATTTTTATTCGCTTTAGTAACAGCCTGTCAATTTTTAAAAGGAGGAAGTTTTAAAAGAGCGATAGTAATTGGAGCTGATCAACTTTCAAGTTATGTCGATTGGAATGATAGAAGAAGTTGTATTTTATTTGGAGATGGTGCTGGAGCAATAGCAATTGAGACATCAAATAAATTTGAAAATCTAATTGGATTTAAAATGAGAACTGATGGGGATAGAGGTTCTTTTCTAAATCTTCCATCAAATAATGATAGAGATTCAATAATTGATAATATAAGTTATTCAAGTGGAGGTTTTGATTCAATTCAAATGAACGGTCAGGAGGTATATAAATTTGCAATAAGTGAAGTTCCAGAAATCATAAATGAACTTCTTCAGATGACTAACTATAGTTCTGAAAAAGTCGATTGGCTTTTATTGCATCAAGCAAATCAAAGAATTCTAGATTCAGTGGGTCAGAAATTAAAAATTCCTAAAGAAAAAATTCTTAGTAATTTGCAAAATTATGGTAATACTTCGGCAGCTACAATTCCTTTAATGATGGATGAAGCTATAAGAAAAAGAATAATCAAAGAAAATGATATGATTGCGTTGAGTGGTTTTGGTGCTGGTTTAAGTTGGGGAGCAGCTCTAATTAGATGGGGTTAAAAACAAAATTCAAAAATTATGACAGTTGCATGGGTATTCCCTGGACAGGGTTCACAAAAACTTGGAATGGCGAAAGAAATTCAAAATTTGCCAAATACGAGAAAAAGATTTGATTTAGCTTCTGAGTTATTTGAAAGAAATTTATTTGAAATCTGTGAATCAAATAATGAATCAACAAATCTCATGAATGATCTAAACAATACTAAGAATACTCAAATTTGTCTTTTTTTAGTTGAATCAGTTTTGCTAGATTCATTAAAAGAAAATGGTTTCAAACCAAGTTATGTCGCTGGGCATAGTTTAGGTGAGATAACTGCTTTTTACTCCGCTGATGTTTTCTCTTTTGAAGAATGTATTTCACTTATAAAAGTAAGGTCTGAATTGATGTCTGAGGCTGCACAAGGTTCAATGGCAGCATTAATTGGTTTTGATCGTAATCAACTTGATTATTTGATCAATAAAACTGATGACATTGTGATAGCGAATGATAATAGCTCTTCTCAGGTTGTTTTATCAGGGTCTGTTGAGGCATTAGATAAAATATCTCAAGAACTTACTTGTAAGAGATTTCTAAGATTAAATGTTTCAGGAGCATTTCACTCACCTTTTATGAAAGATTCCGCAATTAAATTTTCAAAATATTTAGATACTCTTAATTTTAAGACTCCTTCTTGCCCGGTAATAAGCAACTCTAACCCTTCAAAGTGTGATAATCCAGATGAGCTTAAGTTTAGGCTGAAAAATCAAATGAGTAATGGTGTTCGTTGGCGTGAAACTATGGATTTAATGTCACAAGATAATGACTTACACATTATTGAAATCGGCCCCTCTAATGTACTTAGCGGTTTGTTAAAAAGACATTTAAAAGATGTAAAAATTTCTCAAGTTTTTTCTTCAGATAAAGTTAGTTATTAATAAAATGAAAAATGATTTTTTTCAAAATTTAACTTATAAGATTGTTAGTTATGTAGTAGTATTTCCAATTTATAAATTCGTTTTTAGAGGTTGCTTAATTGGTCAAGAAAATATTCCAAGAAATGGTTCTTTCATAATGGTTTCTAATCATGGATCTTTATTAGATCCACCTTTATTAGGTCATGCAATTGGTCGAAATATATCTTTTATGGCGAAGGCAGAACTTTTTAAAATTCCTTTTCTAGGGTTTGTTATTAGAGCTTGTGGAGCATATCCTGTTAAACGAGGTATTGCAGATAAAAATACTATTAAAACTGCATGCGATAAGTTATTAAATAACAATTCAATTGGCATTTTTATTGATGGTACGCGACAAAAAAATGGATTAGTTAATAAGCCAAAGCAAGGGGCGGCACTCTTAGCTTTTAAAAATCAAAAATTATTACTACCTGTTGCTATTGTAAATTCACATAGATTAATTAGATTTAGATTCTTTATACCTATTTTTACAAAGATAGTTATTAAAGTAGGAAAACCTATTAATCCCCCTAACAGTTCATCAAGGGATGATTTAAATTTAGTAACTAATTTTTTAAAAGAAAAAATAAATAATATGATTAAATAAAAATTCAGTTAATTGCGGAAATAGGATAAAGAGGCAAAACTTCTGTCCATGAGTTGGAATTTGAAATGCTTAAATTTTTATTTGACAAGTTTAGTAATTCTGTTAAATCTTTCTCATCTTTATAGTCAGCTACAAAGTTTAATTCTGTTTTTTTTAAATCTTCAAGTAGCTTAGGAGCTACTTTTTCTTTAACTGTAAAATTTTTATTTTTTAAATTAGGAACAGTTAACTCATATTTTCCAGCAATAAATCCTTTTCGCTTTAATTTTTTATAAATCCAAAATGATTCATTTTTTTTGTAAATTTCGTTATTTAAAGCAATTCTTTTCGCCATTAATTCAAAAGAGCTAAAACCATGCAGAGGACAGTTTATTTGTTGAGATATTGTTCTTGCTAATACTACAACTAGTCTTGAAGCATTGAAATTTGACGGTCCAATACTAACTGATATTTGCTTGATTTTTTTTAAATTTTCATTGGAGATGAATTCGTGAAAATCAATAACTAAATTATTGCATAAATCATTTTCAAATTTTTTTATCAAAAAATTATCATATTGATCATTTTTATTTTCTCTGTAAGCGAAACAGTATGTATTATCAGTGCTATGGATAGCTAGGGTAGATTGATTCAAGTTTTTATTTGAATTATTGTGCATCTACATTTATAGAGGTAATTCTAAACCAGGATTATATTTAGACCATTTTCCAAACTCCTCGATATAACTTCCACAAGATTGAACATCCCAGTCGGTTTTATAATCATCTTTATCTTTAACTATACTTACATTGATGAAAGGTTTATTTGCTTTGAAATCAGGCACATCGCAAATATGTTGAACTCCATGATTATTTTCTACATCATGATATGTAATACATCTATTTACCCATTTACAGTTAATGCAAATGCACATTATAAATAAAAAATGAAGAATAATACTTTAACTGATCATACACTAATTATTTATGAATTAGAAAAAAGCATAGAATTTTATAATTGGGGTTTTATTTTATCTTATTTACCTGAAGGATCATTTTTAGTAGGAGGTTATATAAGGGATATTATTTTGGGAAGAATCCCATCAAAAGTTGATATTGATATTGATATTGTAGTACCTTCAAATGCTATTGAAGTTGGAAAAAAAATTTCTGAAAAGTTTAGAGGGAAATTGATTGTTTTAGATGAAAAAAGAGAGGTAGTAAGAATTATTTTCAATAATATTTCTATTGATATTGCTAATCAACTTTCGAAAACTATTGAAGGGGATTTGAAAAGAAGAGATTTTTCAATTAATTCGATTGCTTTTTTATTAGATAAGAAGTTATTGTTTGATCCATTAAATGGCATAAAAGATATTGAAATTTCTTTGATTAGGACCTACTCAGAAACAAACTTAATTGAAGATCCATTAAGGATATTAAGATGCTTTCGTTTCGTTTCAGAATTGCAATTTAATATAGAATCCAAATTAACAACTTTAATAAAAAAATACAAAGGGAGTATATGCCTAGTCGCGAATGAGAGAATTAACTATGAAATACAAAGAATAATTACTGGGGTAAATGCAATTCAATCAATAACTTTTATAAAAAAATTTGAAATTTTCGGAATACAAGAAATATATGAAGATACTTCTTTTTTAGATCTCAATACAATTAATTATGAACATCTGAACCAGAGGGAAAGGAAACAATTTTTGCCTTTGTTTTTTTTATCGCAAATTTTAGATAAGGTTT
>Ga0310343_10001845_pt1 | contig 10977 bp, 1 predicted proteins | sample HC15DNA2025_MG_FD_203519 | JGI IMG/M metagenome (GOLD analysis project Ga0310343, IMG submission 203519) | Marine microbial communities from station ALOHA, North Pacific Subtropical Gyre - HC15-DNA-20-25_MG | ecosystem: Environmental > Aquatic > Marine > Oceanic | place: Pacific Ocean: North...
CAGGCTCTTCTGGTTCTAGCGGTTCTTCTGGTTCATCAAGTTCTTCGGGAAGTTCTGGCTCTTCAGGTTCTTCATCCAGTGCAGGTTCTTCAGGTTCAAGTGGTAAGTCTGACAAATATAAAACTACTTTTAGTGGCACATTTGCTAGTGGAACTGCTGGAATACAAAATCAAGCAGGAGTTTATAAATTAAGTGCAGGTGTATTGTCTAGTAACTTAGGCACCGTCATAACTGTTGAGCCTGATGATTTAGATTTATCATATACAAACGGTCAAGACATTGTATTAGCATTAGTTGCGAATGGAACAAAACAAAAAATATTAGGTAATGTAAATGATTATGACGAAAGTACAGGTAGATTAAGGTTTGAAGTCACTAATGGAACTGTAGGTGATAATGGATATTATGGTGATTCAACTTCACCTTGGGATTTAAATTTAGACGGTGCTACTGGTAAAGACGGTTCTTCAGGGTCTTCAGGTAGTTCAGGAAGTTCAGGCTCATCTAGTAGTTCTGGAACATCTGGTTCTTCTGGAAGTTCAGGTTCAGCAGGGTCAAGTGGTTCTTCGGGTTCAAGTGGGTCCTCAGGTTCATCTGGTAGTTCGGGTAGTTCTGGAAGTTCAAGTTCTTCAGGAAGTTCTGGTTCAAGTGGCTCATCAGGAAGTGCGGGTTCCACTGGTTCGAGCGGTTCAAGTGGTTCAGCAGGAAGTTCAGGTTCAGCAGGCTCATCAGGAAGTTCAGGTTCATCGAGTTCTTCAGGTACATCCGGGTCAAGTGGTTCGTCAGGAAGTTCTGGTTCGTCAGGCTCAAGTGGTTCTAGTGGAAGTTCTGGTTCGTCAGGCTCAAGTGGTTCAAGTGGCTCATCGAGTTCATCTGGTTCTTCTGGTTCTGCTGGTTCTAGTGGAAGTTCAGGTTCATCGGGTAGTTCTGGTTCTAGTGGTTCTTCTGGGTCTTCAGGTAGTTCAGGTAGTTCTAGTTCTTCTGGGTCTTCTGGTTCAAGTGGTTCTTCTGGTTCATCAGGTAGTTCAGGGTCAAGTGGGTCTTCAGGTTCTAGTGGTTCAAGTGGGTCATCAGGTTCATCAGGTTCAAGTGGCAGTTCAGGCAGTTCTGGTTCAAGTGGCAGTTCAGGCAGTTCTGGTTCAAGTGGTAGTTCGGGTTCAGCAGGAAGTTCAGGTTCTTCTGGTTCAAGTGGTTCATCAAGTTCTTCAGGTACATCTGGTTCAAGTGGGTCTGCAGGAAGTTCTGGAAGTTCAGGGTCAAGTGGTTCATCTGGAAGTTCAGGTTCAGCAGGCAGTTCTGGCAGTTCTGGAAGTTCAAGTTCATCGGGAACATCTGGTTCAAGTGGTTCATCAGGAAGTTCAGGTTCAGCAGGAAGTTCTGGTAGTTCAGGTTCAAGTGGAAGTGCAGGGTCATCTGGTTCTTCGGGTTCATCGAGTTCATCGGGTTCAAGTGGCTCGGCAGGTTCAAGTGGGTCTTCTGGTTCAGCAGGTTCGTCTGGAAGTTCTGGTTCATCTGCGAGTGCAGGTTCATCTGGGTCATCAGGTAGTTCAGGTTCAACAGGTTCATCGGGCAGTTCAGGTTCATCTGGGTCAGCAGGAAGTTCAGGTTCATCTGGGTCAGCAGGGAGTTCAGGGTCGGCTGGTAGTTCGGGTTCAAGTGGTGTTAGTGCAAGTCAATTTGAATATGAATTAAGAAGTATAGGAAATGTATTATTTAATGGTAAATTCAGAGTTGCTACAGGCACCAATAATACAAATCTAGGTGCTGGCAGTTTAACATTTTTCAAAAATGACGTATATGGAAATGACTTATCGAATGTATTTAATGATTTAAAAAATAATTATAATACGATTATTTTTAAAATTCAAAAATTCGATGATGCTGGTAAATTTTGGATATTAAAAACTACTGGCAGTGATATATCTCAAAACATTAACAATTTTGATATTATTAATATTACCACACTTGTTACAGGGTCTGGTATTGCAGTTGATGATAGAGTATTTGTGAACTTTTATCCTGCACAACATGGTTCTTCAGGTTCGGCAGGTAGTTCAGGTTCAAGTGGGTCTTCAGGTTCTAGTGGTTCAAGTGGGTCTTCAGGTAGTTCTGGTTCAAGTGGGTCTTCAGGTTCATCTAGTAGTGCAGGAAGTTCTGGTTCAAGTGGCTCGACAGGAAGTTCTGGTTCAAGTGGGTCCGCAGGAAGTTCAGGCAGTTCTGGTTCAAGTGGGTCTTCAGGTTCTAGTGGAAGTTCAGGTTCTAGTGGAAGTTCAGGGTCTTCTAGTAGTGCAGGAAGTTCAGGTTCATCTGGAAAATCTGAAACATATCTTACGACATATTCTGGAACTTTTGCATCATCAACAGTTAGTGGAATTGTAGTAGGTACAAACCCTTATAAATTAAGTGCTTCAGTAGCATCTAATAATATAGCAAACACTACAGAAATTATATTAGAATTAGATAATAGTGAAGCATTAGCTTATTCTGTTGGACAAGATATTGTAGTTGCTTATGATGATGGTAATAATAATAAGTATAAAATTTTAGGTAATGTTGATGAATTTCCTGTTAGTGGCACAACAAATAGAATAAGATTTACTGTAACTAATGGCACAAGTGCTCCTAACACATCAACATTTGGCGGAACAAATGAGCAATGGACCGTAAATCTTGATGGTGCTACTGGTAAAGACGGTTCAAGCGGAAGTTCAGGCTCATCTGGAAGTTCAGGTTCTTCGGGTTCAAGTGGTTCATCAAGTTCTTCTGGTACATCTGGGTCTTCAGGTTCTTCAGGTTCATCGGGTAGTTCAGGCAGTTCTGGTTCAAGTGGGTCTTCAGGTTCTAGTGGAAGTTCAGGTTCTAGTGGTTCTTCAAGTTCTTCAGGTAGTTCTGGTTCAAGTGGGTCTTCAGGTTCTAGTGGAAGTTCAGGTTCATCAGGGTCTTCAGGGAGTTCTGGTTCTTCTGGTTCATCAGGCAGTGCAGGTTCTTCTGGTTCATCAGGCAGTGCAGGTTCATCAGGTAGTGCAGGTTCATCTGGGTCTTCAGGTTCATCAGGCTCATCCGGAAGTTCAGGCTCATCAGGCTCATCCGGAAGTTCTAGTTCAAGCGGTTCTAGTGGAAGTTCAGGGTCTTCAGGTTCATCAGGTTCAAGTGGTAGTTCAGGTAGTTCTGGTTCAAGTGGGTCATCAGGTTCATCAGGTTCAAGTGGCAGTTCAGGTAGTTCTGGTTCAAGTGGCAGTTCAGGCAGTTCTGGTTCAAGTGGCAGTTCAGGTAGTTCTGGTTCAAGTGGGTCATCAGGTTCATCAGGAAGTTCAGGTTCTTCATCAAGTTCAGGGTCCTCAGGTTCATCAGGAAGTTCAGGGTCCTCAGGTTCATCAGGAAGTTCAGGGTCCTCAGGTAGTTCTGGTTCTTCAGGTTCATCTGGTTCAAGTGGAAGTTCAGGTTCATCAGGCTCTAGCGGTTCAGCAGGTAGTTCGGGGTCATCAGGTGAAACTATAGGTTACTTGTTTAAGTACGAGTTTGATAGTAATTTCAATTCAAACATTGTAACTACTTCAGGAATTTTTAATTTATATTCTACTGCAGGTCAAAAATTTGCATCTCTAAGCGGCACAGATAAAGACGGTGAAACAGTAGAAGATTTTGTAAAAAATATCAATAATTTTGGATATTCTGGTAATAGAGGATATCTTAAAATTTCTCATATAACATCTGCTACGAATTATGAGTTATATCCTATAGAAGATTCAACATGGTCGAATGTCACAAGTTTCGCACAAATTTCTTTAGGAAATTTAATCACAAATTCTTTGACGTATACCGATGGAGACCAATATCACTTGACCATCTTCTTTGTCGGTCCTGGAGGTTCTTCTGGTTCATCAGGTAGTTCAGGTTCTAGTGGGAGTTCAGGGTCTTCAGGTAGTTCAGGTTCAAGCGGAAGTTCAAGTTCATCTGGAACCTCAGGAAGTTCAGGTTCTTCTGGTTCATCAGGTTCATCTGGGTCAACAGGTAGTTCAGGTTCAAGTGGAAGTTCAGGTTCAAGTGGAAGTTCAAGTTCTTCAGGTTCAAGTGGTTCATCTGGGTCAACAGGTAGTTCAGGTTCTTCTGGTTCAACAGGTAGTTCAGGTTCTTCTGGTTCAACAGGTTCTTCTGGGTCATCAGGTGTTAGCGGATTTCAAGCAAGATATGAATTAGTATCTAATTCCACAACTTTAACTTCTGGTAAATTAAAAAATAATGGCGCAGTTAGTACTAATTTTGGATTTCCTACATCAGGAAGTAGTTTTTCTCTACATTATAATGATTACGATGGAAATAATTTAAAAGATTTCTTTACGGAACATTCTACACGACATAGTGTAACGATAAAATTACAAAATTCAGATAATACTGCAAGTTATTATATATTTGTTACAGATGGTAATAATATTACTTTTAACAATACTGCAAATGTAGTGACGATAACTTGGTCTGATTTACTTTTTACTCCACATCAGAATAATCCGTTTTCAATTAATGATACAATATATTTGACTCTTTACCCATCAGGCACTTCTGGGTCTTCAGGTTCAGCAGGTTCATCCGGAAGCTCTGGAAGTTCAGGTTCATCTGGCTCAAGTGGTTCAACTGGCTCAAGCGGAAGTTCAGGAAGTTCTGGTTCATCTGGTTCAAGTGGGTCTTCAGGAAGCACAGGCTCAAGCGGTTCATCAGGTTCAGCAGGTTCTTCTGGAAGTTCAAGTTCAGCAGGTTCTAGTGGCTCTTCTGGAAGTTCAAGTTCAGCAGGTTCTAGTGGCTCTTCAGGAAGTTCTGGAAGTTCTGGTTCAACAGGTTCTTCTGGAAGTTCTGGTTCAACAGGTTCTAGTGGCTCTTCAGGGAGTTCAAGTTCAGCAGGTTCTAGTGGTTCAAGTGGTTCATCTGGAAGCACAGGTTCTTCAGGTTCTTCAGGTTCAGCAGGTAGTTCAGGCAGTTCTGGAAAAGATGGTTCATCCGGTTCGTCAGGTAGTTCAGGTTCATCATCTAGTGCAGGCTCAAGCGGAAGTTCAGGTTCTAGTGGGTCTTCAGGGTCATCTGGTTCTTCAGGTTCATCAGGAAGCTCAGGATATGATGGAGATAAATTTAGAACAGTATCATCTAGTTCAATAACAATAGGTACAGGTTCTAAAACGTTAACAGTAGAAACAGGATTAGCATATTCCGTAGCACAAGGTGTGATTATTGCTTATGATATTAATACAACTATGGAAGGAAGTGTTATATCATATAATTCATCAACAGGAGTATTAGTTGTTAATGTGACTTCTACTACAGGTAGTGGAAGTCAGACTTCTTGGGAAGTTAATCTAGCAGGTGCTTCTGGTGGAGATGGAACTTCAGGCTCTAGTGGTTCGAATGGAACTTCAGGTATTGATGGTTCATCCGGTAGTTCAGGTAGTTCAAGTTCATCTGGTTCTTCAGGGTCATCTGGTTCTTCAGGGTCATCTGGAAGTTCTAGTTCTAGTGGTTCATCAGGTAGTTCTGGTTCATCCGGTAGTTCTGGTTCATCCGGTAGTTCAGGAAGTGTAGGTTCATCAGGTTCATCTGGAAGTGCAGGTTCTTCAGGGTCATCTGGAAGTTCTAGTTCTAGTGGTTCGTCTGGAAGTTCTGGTTCGTCCGGAAGTTCTGGTTCGTCCGGAAGTTCTGGTTCTAGTGGTTCTGCTGGAAGTGCAGGTTCTTCAGGGTCATCTGGAAGTTCTAGTTCTAGTGGTTCGTCCGGAAGTTCTGGTTCATCAGGTTCGTCTGGAAGTTCTGGTTCGTCTGGAAGTTCTGGTTCTAGTGGTTCTGCTGGAAGTGCAGGTTCATCTGGGTCATCTGGAAGTTCTAGTTCTAGTGGTTCGTCTGGAAGTTCTGGTTCGTCTGGAAGTTCAGGTTCAAGTGGGTCTTCGGGTTCAGCAGGTTCAGCAGGAAGTTCAGGCTCATCTGGAAGTTCTAGTTCTAGTGGAAGTTCAGGCTCATCTGGAAGTTCAGGGTCAGCAGGTTCTTCGGGTTCAGCGGGGTCATCAGGGTCAGCAGGAAGTTCAGGGTCAGCAGGAAGTGCAGGTTCATCTGGGTCATCTGGAAGTTCAGGCTCTTCTGGAAGTTCAGGTTCAAGTGGTTCATCAGGTTCAGCAGGAAGTTCAGGTTCAGCAGGCAGTTCAGGCTCAAGTGGTGCCGATGGAGACCGATATAAAACAACATACACTGGTGCTAATGTTTTTGGAAACTATGGAATTTCAGGAACAAAGATAAGTGCAGGAATATTAGCACAAAATATTGGTCAATCTCTCATTCTTCAAATTGATGATTCACATGTTGCCTATACAAAAGGTCAATTCGTAATATTAACATTTCAGCCGTTAGGTCAACCTATACAAAGAATTATAGGTTCAATAACTAGTTTTAATTCTTCGACCAAGTATCTTGCGATGATTATTGCATTTGGTACTGAAGGAAATTCAAATTATTATGGTTCAAGTACTGAAATATGGGACGTTAATGTAACGGGTGGTTATGGGACACATGGTTCTTCTGGTTCAAGTGGAAGTTCAGGTTCGTCTGGTTCGTCTGGAAGTTCTGGTTCCTCTGGTTCTGCAGGTAGTTCTGGTTCAAGTGGTTCTTCAAGTTCATCAGGCTCTTCAGGCAGTTCAGGTTCTAGCGGTTCTGTAGGTAGTTCAGGTTCATCTGGTTCTTCAGGGTCATCCGGGTCTGCAGGTTCATCAGGGTCATCGGGTAGTTCAGGGTCATCGAGTTCGTCTGGGTCATCTGGAAGTTCAGGTTCATCCGGGTCATCTGGAAGTTCAGGTTCATCAGGTTCTGTAGGTAGTTCTGGGTCATCCGGAAGTTCAGGTTCTTCTTCAAGTTCTGGGACTTCAGGTTCGTCAGGAAGTTCTGGGTCTTCTGCTTCTTCGGGTTCATCTGGTAGTTCAGGTTCATCAGCAAGTGCAGGTAGTTCAGGGTCATCGGGTTCATCTAGTTCTTCAGGGTCATCTGGAAGTTCAGGCTCGTCAGGTTCATCAGGTAGTTCAGGCTCGTCAGGTTCATCAGGTAGTTCAGGCTCGTCAGGTTCATCTGGATTTGATGGAGACAAATATAAAACAACCTTTAGTGGCGTATATGCATCAGGTACAGTTGGTGTTAGTAACAATCAAATCAATGCTGGAATATTAGCAAATAATATAGGCGCAACGGTAGTAATTGAACCTGATGATACTAATTTATCATATACTAATGCTCAAGAAGTTGTTCTAGGAATTTTTGTTGCAGGAACTTTAAATAAAATTCAAGGTGAAGTATTAGATTATAATGAAAGTAATGGAAGATTAGAATTTAAAGTTACAACAGGAACTATAGGTACTAATGCATACTATGGTTCAAATTCACAAAAATGGGATGTAAATTTAGCAGGTGCCACATCTCCTGCGGGTAGTTCAGGTTCTTCTGGTTCTGCAGGAAGCTCAGGTTCATCTAGTTCATCCGGAAGTTCCGGTTCTAGTGGGTCTTCAGGTTCATCTGGAAGTTCTGGCTCAAGTGGGTCTTCAGGTTCTTCAAGTTCATCAGGAAGTTCAGGTAGTTCTGGTTCATCAGGAAGTTCTGGTTCATCAGGAAGTTCTGGTTCATCAGGAAGTTCTGGTTCGTCTGGTTCTTCAAGTTCATCTGGTTCAAGTGGCTCATCAGGTAGTTCTGGCTCAAGTGGGTCTTCAGGTAGTTCTGCCTCAGGTGGGTCTTCAGGTAGTTCTGGTTCATCAGGAAGTTCAGGAAGTTCTGGTTCGTCCGGTTCTTCAAGTTCATCTGGTTCAAGTGGCTCATCAGGTAGTTCAGGAAGTTCAGGTAGCACAGGTTCATCAGGAAGTTCTGGTTCGTCAGGTAGTGCAGGCTCATCTGGTTCTTCGAGTTCATCTGGTTCAAGTGGGTCTTCAGGTAGTTCAGGTTCAAGTGGGTCTACAGGAAGTTCAGGGTCCTCGGGGTCATCGGGTAGCACAGGTTCTTCGGGAAGCAGTGGTTCATCTTCTTCATCTGGAAGTTCAGGTTCTAGTGGGTCAGCAGGAAGTTCTGGGTCTTCTGCTTCTTCGGGCTCATCTGGTAGTTCAGGGTCTTCTGGTTCAAGTGGCTCATCGAGTTCATCCGGTTCTTCAGGTTCATCGGGTTCATCAGGCTCATCAGGTAGTTCTGGTTCAAGCGGAAGTTCTGGGTCAGCAGGAAGTTCAGGAAGTTCTGGTTCGTCTGGTTCTTCAAGTTCATCTGGTTCAAGTGGCTCATCAGGAAGTTCTGGCTCAAGTGGGTCCACAGGTTCATCTGGAAGTTCAGGCTCGTCAGGTTCAGCAGGAAGTTCAGGTTCTTCTTCCAGTTCAGGTTCATCTGGTAGTTCAGGTTCATCTGGTAGTTCAGGTTCAAGTGGGTCTACTGGTTCTTCAGGGTCTTCTGGTTCATCAAGTTCATCTGGAAGTTCAGGTTCAAGTGGTTCTTCAAGTTCATCTGGAAGTTCAGGCTCGTCAGGTTCATCAGGAAGTTCAGGCTCGTCAGGTTCATCAGGAAGTTCAGGTTCAAGTGGTTCTTCAAGTTCATCTGGAAGTTCAGGCTCGTCAGGTTCATCAGGAAGTTCAAGTTCATCTGGAAGTTCAGGTTCAAGTGGCTCTTCTGGTTCATCAGGTAGTTCTGGTTCAAGTGGTGTAGATGGAGACAAATATAAAACAACCTATAGAGGCGCATTTGCATCTTCTACTTCATCACAAACTTTGTTTATTCAATCTGGTGGCAATCCTACGGTATATAAAATTAGTACCTTTTATGGTAATTTATCAATTGGAGATAATCTTACTATAGAACCTCACGATACGGGTCTTGCATATTCTGTTGGACAAGATGTCGCATTAGCATTTGTAGATGCCAGTCAAGGTAGTATCATAAATGAAATTTCAGGTGATGTTGTTAGTTATACAAGTAGTCCGAATAGACTTACTATAAAAATAAAAACTACTGCCGGTAATACATCAACTTATTGGGGCAGTGCTACTGAACATTGGGAAGTTAACCTAGTAGGTGCTGGTGGAATTGATGGGTCTTCTGGTTCTAGTGGAAGTTCAGGTTCAAGCGGAAGTTCAGGTTCAAGTGGGTCTTCAGGAAGTTCAGGTTCAAGTGGGTCTTCAGGAAGTTCAGGTTCAAGTGGGTCTTCAGGAAGTTCTAGTTCATCAGGAAGTTCAGGGTCTTCAGGTTCATCAGGAAGTTCAGGGTCATCTGGAAGTTCAGGTTCAAGTGGCTCATCAGCAAGTTCGGGTTCTTCAGGTAGCTCAGGATTATTAAGTCTAAATAATGCAGTAGAGGACCGTTTAATTACTGTTGCGGCAAATGTTGATGAGGGTAATGCTGAACAGAATTTAACATTTGATGGAAATATTTTAGAAGTAACTGGTAAAGTTTCTGTAATAGGAACTAGTGGTACTTCAGGATTTTTACAATTATCACAGAGAGATGATATTGCCACAAATAATCCTACATTGAGTGCAGGTGAGACTGCAATTTTTTCAAGTTCTTCTGGAGCAGGAGGAACAGGTATATATTTCAGACAAGGAACGAATAATTCTGATGAATTAGTTTCTCGTAAAAAAGCAATAACTTATGGATTAATATTCTAATATGTCAATTGAAACAAATTTAATAGCAGGAACTGCATCAAACAATCCAACAACTGTTTACACATCATCTGGAGATTCAGCAATTACATCAATGTTTTTTTGTAATACTGATTCTACAGACATCGACATTACTGTTTATATTGTTCCTAGTGGAGATACATTAGGCGACCAACATACAATTATGAAAGAATTAACAGTTAATGCGACCGATACTTTTGCTTTTGGAAGCGAAAGAATATTATTGGGCGCTGGAGACACGGTACAGGCATTTGCTAGTACAACAAATAAAATATCAGTAGTGATTAGTTATACAGGAATTTAATAGGTATTAATGGCCAGATTTCTAAAAAGCGAAAAACACGAATTTAGCCTCAAAGACTTAGGGCAAGGTTCTTCTGGAAGTGCAGGTAGTACTGGTTCTGCCGGAAGCGCTGGTTCTTCTGGAAGTGCAGGGAGCTCAGGTTCTTCTGGTTCATCTAGTTCGTCAGGTTCATCTGGAAGTTCTGGTTCTTCAGGGTCATCTGGAAGTTCAGGTTCATCGGGTTCTTCTGGTAGTTCAGGTTCTTCAGGGTCATCAGGTAGTTCAGGTTCAGCAGGTTCATCCGGAAGTTCAGGAAGTTCAGGTTCATCTGGAAGTTCAGGGTCATCTGGAAGTTCAGGTTCATCGGGCTCATCTGGTAGTTCAGGTTCATCTGGTAGTTCAGGTTCATCGGGGCATCATGGCGCAGTAACTTTTTCATATAATTTATCTCGTGTACATCATTTAGAAGGTGAAGGGCAAAATGATGTAATTCCACACGGTCTTCATGCTGGACCTTTTAATTATAAATGGCAAGGTCAAACTATTCTTTCAGGGAATAGACCAGGAGCAAATCAAGCTCCTGAACCAGGAGCATTTGGTTTCTACTGGGACGATTCAGTAGTCAAACCAAATGGTCCTAATGGCGGTGCCATAGAATATCCTCAAAATAAAACAATAGACCAAGCATGTGTTTTATATTTAAGTCATGAAGTAAATTCTGATTATGCCGATGCAAATGGTGTTAAAACATCAAATTGGTGGACAGTAGTAGAGAGTGTTCAAACCAATCATAATAATCCTTGGTTTATACAGATAACGAAAGAAGGCGACTCAAGTATTTCATTATTATACAAAGTCGTTAAAAAACATTCATATCCAGGAAATGGTACTCCAGTTGAACCCAAACCAATGAATGGGGGTTCTTCTTCAGAAGATTTTTTAATTAAAACTCCAAATGATTCAACTTATCCTGGTTTTTATCTTCCTTATGGAGGTTCAGGACCTGGTCAAAATGTAACAATCCATAAT
>Ga0310343_10001847_pt1 | contig 10975 bp, 9 predicted proteins | sample HC15DNA2025_MG_FD_203519 | JGI IMG/M metagenome (GOLD analysis project Ga0310343, IMG submission 203519) | Marine microbial communities from station ALOHA, North Pacific Subtropical Gyre - HC15-DNA-20-25_MG | ecosystem: Environmental > Aquatic > Marine > Oceanic | place: Pacific Ocean: North...
TAATTCGACTTATCCATGTCCTATTGAAGATGTTCGATTATCCTATATTAAAAGGATAGAGAATATTACTAATACTGTTGTTGGTTATTCATCCCATGATGGCAACTCTACGATTCCATTAGCTTCAATAATGCAAGGCGCCTCCATTATTGAATTTCACATCACAAGATCTCAAAATAATGCAGGAACTGATCATTTAGCCTCAATTCCAGTTTCTGAATTAAATCAATTTGTTAAAGATTCTAAAATACTTTTTAAAGCAATAGGAAATCCTACCCCTAGAAAGCCTACTCAAGGAGAACTCGCAAATAAGCAAAGTCTAGGAAAGAGTTTAGCTCTAAAAAGAGATTTTAAAAAAGGAGAAATTATTAAAGAAGAAGACTTAACATTAATTTCCCCAAATATAGGAATAAAATATGAAGATAGGAAAGAAATAATTGGTAAAAAACTTCTTAAGAACCAAAAAGGTCTTACTTTAATAAAAAGAGAAGCTTTCGAAAAACCTAAAGTCAATTTTGAAAAGTCAGCACTTGACAAAGCATATAAAAAATTAATTGGCCTTGGTTATATCCCAGGAATTCCAGTTAGATATCATGATGTTGTGCAATTTATAGAAAACTTTAATCCCCCAATGGTCGAATTCCATATGAGCGATAGAGATTTAAATTTAGAGACTTTTAAATACATAAAAAATAGATATGAAGATATAGATTTAATTATTCATGCAATTGAGCAGTATGAAGATGGTTTTATATTAAACTTTTCGAGTAAAGATGAAACTATTGTCAACAGATCATTTGATGAAATAGATAGATTAATAAAACATATTGATCTTCTTAGGAATTATTTTAGGTCCGTAAAAAAAATCCCAATAGTAATTAACCTGGGAGGATTTTCTAATAAAGAATTTCTTCCAAATAAAGAAAAATTAATTATTTTTAATAGTACCCTTAAAGCAGTCAAAGAGCTAAAAATTAGATATAAAGATTACGAGTTTCTTCCTCAGACAATGCCACCTTTCCCATGGCATCAAGGTGGTAGAAGTTATCATAATTTACTAGTTCAAGGAAATAATATTCAAGATTTGATAGAACAAGGAGATTTGAATATTTGTTTTGATGTATCGCACACATCAATGGCATGTAATTTCCATTCAGAAGATTTTTATAAGATAATAAGAAGTCTTAATAATAAAATTAAACATATACATCTATCAGATGCCAGAGGAAACAGTGAAGAAGGTCTTGAAGTTGGAGATGGATCAATAGATTTTAAAGAGTTTCATAAATCAATAATGCAGGATGGAAACAGAAAATTTCTTTTACCTGAAATATGGCAAGGACATCTAAACTATGGACTTAAATTTGCCACTTCATTAATAAGATATAGTGACATAATAAATTAATTAATTAAAAACTATTTTTGTAATTTAATATAATCACCCTATCTTTTTAAAAATATTAATGACATTTAAGTATTATTATTATTAATGTATTTATTAATTTTGATTCTATTATTATTTTCAATTTATTGATTATTAATCTAAAGAGACTTTTATAATGAAATATGCAAAAGAAGACCTTTTAAAATCGATATTATTTACTTCAGGGAAAGAAATCAAGATTTGTTCTTTAACATTAAAGACTTCATTTTTTAGAGATAAAAGATTTTTACCTTTTTTAACAAGATTTATTAACAAATATCTATATAAAATCCCTACTCTTGGGATAGGGGGATTTTATGATAGATATAGTAATTCCTTTTCTTTGTATTCCTCACACCAGGATAAAAAAGCATATGAGGGATTTAAAAATGGATCATTATTTATAAATCTTGGGAGTGGGAGCTTCTCTCATCCTAAATGGAAAAATTTTGATTTCCCGGGAGTCTCCTCATTTTACAAATGTTTGCAGGGTAAGAAAAATATTGATTTTTTTCCAATTGATCTCAATCAAAAGGATTTGAAATTACCATTTAAAAATAAAACTGTTTCATTGATTTATTGTTCCCATACATTGGAACATCTTAGCCAAGATGCAATAAAGAGAGTGCTTAAAGAATGTAAAAGAGTTCTTATAAAAGGAGGGATATTACGAGTTGTTTTACCTAACACAAAAAATGATTTCGAGAGAGCAAAGTTGATCTTCGATCAAAACATCTCCTCTCATGGGAATTTAAAGGAGGATATTTTATTAAGTAGTGCAAAGTTAATGTATTCATCTATAAATTATTTAGATAAGGAAAATATCTTGAAGAAAATTATAGATTCAGACTGTTCTGCTGAGATATTTTCAAAGTCTATAAAGAATGAATCAAAGATACAGAAAATAAATGAATTTGAAAGCAATCATCCTGAAAGACACATTACTTATATTGATCATAATATCTTAAAAGAATTTTCTCGGGAAATAGGATTTAGCTTATACTTGCCTTTATTAAAAAACCATTCAGTAGCTAGACCTTTTTTAAATGATAAGGTTTTTGATACTACAGAAAATCACTATGCCATTTTTGGGGAATTCTTTTCTTAAATAAGTAAATTATATTTTTATTATCTAAATTTTTAATTAATTTTATGTTTATTCAAAAAATACTCTACTACTGGAATATCATTTAAATCATCTATTTGATACATCTTATACCTTTCCATTTCTAAGTATCCAATTTTCCCATGTAGTCTATTATTGCTTTCCAATATTCCTTTAGGTTTGAAGAGATAGAAGGATCCATTTTCTAAAAGAGTTTTTGAAGTAATATCTTGGCGTCTTTTCCTTTGTTTAAAGTCATAAGTGATTGTTGATAATTTTTTCCCATCATCACGCCAAAGGAAAAAATCGTCAAAATTAACAACTGATAATAAAGAATCAAGGTCTTCAGATATTACTTTTTTAAAGGCATTTTTAATATCATAGGAATGCCTTATTGGGGAAGTTACTTGAGGGGCAAAAATCCAATCATGTTCAACATTTAGTGATTTTATTGTTTTGATAGCATGTATCCATGCTTCTTCTGAAGAGCTAAAATTTGTAGCAAATTCTTGAGGTCTATATATTTTTTTTGAACCGAAATCTGATGCTATTTCTAGTATCTCCTCGCTGTCAGAGCTAGTATATATATTTTCTATACCAGCTTCAATACATTGCTTAATAGTATAGTAAATTAAAGGTTTACCATTTATCGGATAAATATTCTTCCGAGGGATTCCCTCTGAACCACCTCTAGCTAAAATAATAGAAAATATAGCCATTAAAAATTTATTTAAAAATTATATTAATATAATTAAACACAAAATTTAGTAACTACAAAAATATACTTACCATATCTTTAATAAAAATATTTAATTTTATATAAGGCTAATTAAATTTTGGAATAAAAGGTGATCTCCTAAAACCAAATCTAAGCCAATATCTTTCTGAACCAGTTTTACCTTCTCCTCTTCTATGCAAACCACTATTATCAGTAATTATTAGATTCCCAGCTTTTGCTTTTAAATTAATACATTTTTGATCATACAGATTTTTTTTATTAGTATGAGATCTTCTAGATTGATTAAAAATACCATTTATATTGTAATCTCCTTTTTTAAATGTAAAACTCCAAATCCACTCTTCAAATAATCGTTCAAATGTTATTAAATGTGATTTTGGTAAATATTTCATGGGAAAATTATCTTCATTAATATCTTCTAGTGGAATCCAAGCTTTATAGTGAGAGGCAAAGGTATCAACATGCCACTGTCGGAAAATATCATAATCTTCTAAAACACCAAATTTTGTTTTTTCAATGGATACATTTAAACTTTTTATATCTAGTTTTAATCCCTCTAGACTTTCAAAAAAATCAACTATCCCAACATTTTCCAAAACATTTAAAAGTCTTGATTGTCTTTTCAATAGGTCTTTATTATCACAAATTAATTCATTTGTTTTTCCTCTTTTTATTACTCTAGAATATTTCATTTCCTGATCGCATATCTCTTTAATAATTTTTAATTCTGAGTTACTTAAAAAAGGCTTAATAAGAAAACCAGTAGACTCTAATTTTTTTACAAAAGATATCTCTCTTTTTCTGTAGGAAGAAATTTTTCTAGAAATATTTATTAAAAAAGAGGAGACTAGAAGTCTAAAAACTTGCAATCCAAAAAAATTAATGAGGAAGCCAGGCACAATTTTTGATGATCCGAAAATTATCCTAATCATGAATCGCTTCCCCAATTTTCGATAATTTTGTTAATCATCTGCTCTTGATTCCAATGAGTCCCAAATAATTTAACGGAAATCTTATAAGCAACCTTTATAAAAATACCTAAAATAGGAATTTTTTTAAAGTTATTGATTAAGATGAAATATCTATCCATTTTTTCTGAATATTTAAGACTTTTTAAAAGTTTTTTTGAATGAAAATTATCAACCACCATACTTTCTCGATTTATTTTAGATAAGTCAATATTTTTTTTTGCAATTACTTCAGTTATACCTGAAGAAAAAATTCCTGGATCAAATATTGCATTAACAGGTCTTCCAAATCTTGAACTTTTAAGTTCTCTAGAATCTAAAATCTCAAACCCAGTTTGTAGTAATAGGCTTTTTAAAACTTCTTGAGAAAAATAAAATAGATGATATGGCTTAAATGCAAAATTTATCCCTCTTCTAAAAACCAAACCGAATGGAGAAGGGACTTGTATATGAATATAGCCACCAATCTTTAAAGCTTTATTAGAGCTAATCAATGCATCTATTGGATCTATAAAATGTTCCAGTGTGTGCATACAAGTAATCAAATCTATTGAATTATGAGCGACTAAATTCTGCGACCAAGACTTTTTAATTGTTTTAACATTAAAAAGTCTTGAAGCTCTCTCAGCATTAGCTGATGATAATTCAACTCCAATAAGTTCATTACTTTTATCAAATTGTCCCAACCACCATCCAGTATCACTTCCAATATCCATAATGGTTGAGTTTTTTAAAATGCCAATATTCTTCTCAATAAATGGCATAAAGATTAATCTTTTATATCTATTTTTTTTTTCAAGAGTATTCTTCAAATTCGAAGAACTTTTTAATGATTTATTTGAATCAAGTGAGCTATAAAATGTATTTAAATTATCAATAGAAGGTTGCGGATTATTAAACATTAATCCGCATTGTTTACATATAGTCACATCAAATTGATAATCTTTCTTTAAAGGGAATTTCGTATTTATATTTTTATATATCTTAAATAGATTCTTATCTGCTTTACAATTAATGCAAAATTTATGCCAAAACATTTTAGATAATTTATATAAACTTATTTTTAGATTTAATTAACTTTACTAAAAAATAAAATAAGCTTCAATTAACTTTATTATTTTAATTAAAAAATTTTAAGTATCATTCCTATTAGGATTAAATCCTTTAAATTTTTAACATTTTATTTTTTATTTGTTGATGATTATATTAAAGTGATTACTTAAGTACAACAAAAGAATTTAATTTATTGCTTGTGATATAAGTAATAATACTTTCTTCACTTTGCGAAAGTTCTATTGAGAATATCCTTTCTAGAGAAGTTGAATTATCATTTTCCCAGTTTGAACCATAATTAGTTCCCAAAAATGGTCTAGCTCCGTTCAAGTTTATTTCAAAATTATTATTACCTTCATTATCATTTTCTTTATATAAAGCAAATGAACGTAATTGATTTTCAAGTTTTTTACTGTATTTGTATCTAAAAGAATCAATATTTAAATCATTATTTAAAAGACTTGAGTTTATTTTATTTCTACTACCCAATGTATATTTTTTTGAGAATAAAAATCTTAGTTGATGAGAAATTTCCTTTTGTAATACATTAAACCCGTGATTATTTGCAAGAACTGTTAAAGAAAGCTCGGTAAAGTTATCAAGATGTAAAGGAAAGACATGATCCATAAAAAGAAAACTTGCATCTGCATTCGGGACAGTAATTCCTAAGATCGCATCTTCTTTCATATTTTCATTGCATAGATTGAATAAATTGTTTGGATCAAAATGATGCTCTAGAGAGTGATTTGAAATAATTAAATCTGATTTTGAAATTATTTCAGAAATTCTATCTTTATCCTCCTTACTTTCTAATTGACAATTAATTACATTAATACCTCTTAAATTAGCTCTTTCAGCAGTGATTGGACAAGGCTCTAAAAGGTAACATTTGAAACCATTATCTAAATAAGGCTGCAAAAAAGATCCATCACCTCCTCCAAGATCAAAAATTATGGAATCTTTCTTTAAATAAGGACGAAATAAAAGAAACGATTTAAACAAATCATATTGTCCATGAATAAAACTATTTTTCCAATTATTTATCAATTCTTTATTTTTTATTCCAATAGATGATTGAATTTTATCTACCATAGATAACCACATTTTAAGTGGAGATTTTTTATTAAATATCATATTGCTTTTCCCATAAGCATCTTTCCAAGACGGCAAAAAAGATTTTGAAATTAACTTAAAATTTGATATTAGGTTTTGTTTATTATTTTTTTTTTCACTTGCACACCAATCATTGAGATAATAATCATTAAAGAATTTATTATTTGGTACCTTTGAAAAAAAATAATGATTAACTTTTGGGATATATGAATATACTAAATTACCATTTGATACTAACGGGAAAAAATCATCTTCTTTAAGATTCTTAAAAGGATTTGACCTGGGTTCACATTCAAATTCTCTTTCACCAATAAAACTATAATCTTCAAGATTTCTTCTCGATTCAGACGATTTAATTGAAAGCATTACTTTTTTATCAATAAGTCAAATTTACTATGCACTATTCGAATCTTTTAATAGTTAGTAATTTAATTTATTAAAATTATCTTGTTGAAGCTAGTGGCTATTTTGAAAAAATAATTTTTTGTATTTTTTTACAAGTTTTTGTATAGGCAAAACATAATAACAATAAAGAATTCCATGTTCATTGTATTCACTTTGACCAACACCAAATCCATCGATATCCTTTATGTTTGATTCATCTAAATAAGTCCCGAAAATCCTATCAGGAAAAGTAAAAATCTTACCTAAGTTTTTATTAAAATGACTTGGATTACTCGAATGATGTATCCAATGTAAACTAGGACTCATAAATATATAACTAAACGGTTTAGGGAATATGAGCTTAATGGAGCTATGAGCGACATCTGAAAATAATTTGGACAATAATTGAATCCCACAGTATATAGTAAAAATCATCCAAGATCCTTGACCCAAGGATTTATTTATGATAATTGTACTTAAAACTGTAAGTGGTAGTAAAGGTATTTGCGTAATTAAATTAGTCCATATATTGTCTCGAGCGCCACTAAAAATTGTCATTTCAGTAGCTGAATGGTGATGTTCGTGTAACTCCCAGAAATATTTGTGTACGAACCAATGCCAGAAATATTCTGCAAAATCAGCTAGCAGAATTGAAAAAAAGAAAATTACTATAATTGGAATAGAAGAAAAAGGAAATAATTTATCGTATAGAGAATTTAGGGATTCTCCAAAATTTTCGTGAATTCTTGAAAATCCTAATGTTAATGTCACAAGAAGAAACTTAAACCTATCTCTATTTAGTATTAATGCAAAAAACCAATAAAATATATCTGCATATTTTGCACCTTTAGTTGCAAATGTCCTAAAAATACTAAGATTCTTGATTGCATCGATTGAAATACTAGGAGAACTAGTAAGTTCAAAGATACTTAGAATCACAATCATATAAACAAAATTTATAGATTTAAGAAAAATTAAACCCGTAGGACCTAAATTATCAAGATAATCGAAAAAATTTCCCTTAAAATCAAAACCTATAATATTTGCAGATGGCAGTTCGGATCTGGTTATCCAAAAGATATGAATCAATATTGCTGCAAAAAGAGCAAAATAAGCTAACTTACTCCTTTTAGTATTTTTTATTTTTTTTATGAAAGTTTCACTAGTTACCATCTTTGGATAACAATTTACCTTATCTTAAGTGTTTCCAAAGAAAATTGTGCTAATTTCCAATTTATAATTAGGATTTTACAATATTAATTTTCAATAAATTAATTATAAAAGTTCTAATTTACCTAAGAAAAATTTAATAACCTAAAATACGTATTAAAATACATCCTTAAACAATTAAATGAATTCTGAAAAACATTGGTATGAAGAATTTCAAGAACAGGACTTTATAACCAGATGGCTACATAATTCTCGTTATTCAAACTTAAAAAAAATTGTAAAAAAAACTTGTAAAGAACTGAATAAATCTATAAATATTATTGATATCGGATGCGGACCTTCTAAAGCTTTCCAAGTAATTTCTGAATTAAATATCGAATTTAAATATATTGGTATAGAGATTAGAAAAGACTTCTATCAATTATCGTTAGAAAGATACGGGGAAAATGATAATTTTTCAATAATTAACGATAATGTTGAAAACTGTTTTGATGAGTTTATAAAAGCGGACCTAATTATTGGCCTTGAATCATTTGAACATATTAAAGAAGGTATAGTTTTCAAAATGTTAGAAGCAATTTCTAAATCATCATTCAAGTATCTATACGTCACAGTGCCAAATGAATTGGGAATTGCGTTACTAATAAAAAACATTGGATCATATATAATGGGTTATCAAAGATCAAAGGATTATTCCTTAATTGAAACTATATATGCAACTACTTATAATTTAGACAAAATAAAAAGAGTTTATGACGACCATAAATGTTTTGACTGGAGATGGCTAGCACATTCTTTAAGATTAAATGTAGATATAATCGAAAAAACAACTTCACCATCTAATTTAATACCTACCTTTATTTCTCCAAGTATTGGATTCATATGTAAAAAAAAAGATAATTAAAACTTTTAAAATATTTAAGAATTTAGTAAATTACTAAAAAAGTTTTTCACTTCTTTGCATTAATTAAATTAGATAAAATTACAAATTTATAGACCATCTTCCTAAAATCACTTAGAAGAAAAAGATTTAAACTAAATACTTCTCCATGATGGAGGCATCTGACAATCCATTGAAACGAAATTTATGTTAGCAATCCTTCTTTCATAAATTCCATATCCACCTCTATGAAGGGCAGTAGTGTCTATGAAGAAGATATCACCTTCTTTCCCTTCGGCTTTGAAAATATACTTCTCATAATCAGGAAATTTCTTTTTTAATTCTTTATTTTCTATGTAACCTCCCGATAATTTTTTTTTATGCCATGTTCTAAAACATTTTGAACCTTCTACTTGAGTTTGCTGAATTATTTCGGTAACGCCATTTTTAATTGATACATCTTGAAAATAAATAAAAATTTTTAACATAATTGCGTCTTCTGGATCACAATGCCATAACTGGGAACCAACTCTTTGTCTTTGATGAAATTTAGTTAACCAATAATCAGCATAAAGAAGTCTATAATTTCCTAAAAAATATTGAGAAAGAAGTTTGTCAACATTTGTTGAATGAATAAACTTTAAAAGGCCTCCATCACATATGGAAGTGCCTTTTGTATTTTTTTTTGCCAGATAAAATGTCTTATCACTATTATATTTACAAGAATCTTCAAAATTCAATTCAAAACATTCCTCTTTCATTTCTTTGTACAACTTGCTTTCGGCAATATCTTCCTTAAATACTTCTTTCCAAGAAAGCTTTAAATACCCTTTTTCAAAAATTTGCTTGATTTCTGGAGAGGCTTTACTAATACGTTCATTTCTTTTTAAATTCCTTAATCTACCTTTAAGCTTACTGAAAATTAAATCCTTGTTAAATAAGTTATTCAGAAAACTTCTATCAAATCTAAAGGTTTTTTCAAAAACGCCCATATAGTTAAAGTGCTAGGATAATTTCACAAATAAATTTAGCATCATTTTTTGAAATATTATTGTGAGAAGGTAAACATAAAATTCTTTCCGAAATGGATTCGGCAATTGGGCAATTTTGTTTAGAATTTAATATTTCTATTTTATTCAACGCAGGATAAAAGTATCTTCTAGAAAAAACATTATTCGATTCAAGTTTTTCTAAGGCTTTTGTGCATAAATTTTTATCATCAAAGATAATTGCGAAGTACGAGCAATTTGAACCTTCTTTTATTTTCTGAAAAGTAATATTTTTTGCGTTATTAAGGTTGTTTCTATATTCATAATTTAAATGCTTTCTATGCTTTAAAGTTTTTAAAAAATACTTTATATTGCCTAATCCTAGAGCAGCGTGTAGTTCAGTCATTTTACCGTTAATACCATTACTAACTACATTTTTATTTTCATCAAAACCAAAGAATCGAAGTGATTTTATTTTTTCATTCAAATCTCTCGAGTGAGAGACTAAACCACCACCTTCTCCTGTATTAAAGATTTTGGTTGCATGTGTACTAACACATGAGATGTCACCAAAATTCAATACAGAATTTCCATTAACTTCACTCCCAAAAGCGTGAGCTGAATCATAAATTATTTTTAAATTATATTTCTTAGCTATTTCATCTAAAACTTCTACCTCACAAGGATTCCCAAAAACATGGACTGGCATTATTGCTTCTACTGTTGAATCAATACTCTTTTCAAGCGAAATTGGACAAATATTTAGAGTCTCTGGATTTATATCACAAAATTTTATATTACAACCTTGCCATTGTGCTGCTCCGGCACTGGCAATCCATGAAAAAGCAGGAATTATTATAGTCCCTTTAATCTTTAAGGCTTCAATAGCCAATTGAAGGGCTATTGTCCCACTCGTAACTGCCAAATAATTATCTATTTTTAGTTCAATACAAATCTGTTTCTCTAATTTCTTAACAATTGGTCCATTGTGAGTTAGTATCCCAGATTCAAAGGCTGACTTGACAATACTTTGGTATTCTTCCACTGAACATAAAGATGGTAAGGATGTAAAAATCATTAACTCGGTAATAGAATTTTGTCGAAAGTATTATATTAGTTAATCCTACCTATTAATTTACTTATTTAAAGTG
>Ga0310343_10001848_pt1 | contig 10974 bp, 8 predicted proteins | sample HC15DNA2025_MG_FD_203519 | JGI IMG/M metagenome (GOLD analysis project Ga0310343, IMG submission 203519) | Marine microbial communities from station ALOHA, North Pacific Subtropical Gyre - HC15-DNA-20-25_MG | ecosystem: Environmental > Aquatic > Marine > Oceanic | place: Pacific Ocean: North...
TCATCTTTTAATTTATCTCCATAAGGACTTTCTTTTTTTTCTTTGATATTCGGCCAAATTTCTGAGTATTCTTTGTTTATTTTTACCCATTTATCAGTTCCCTCGTTAGTATCTGGCTCTATAGCATCAATCGGACACTCAGGCTCGCAAACGCCACAATCTATACACTCATCAGGTTTAATTACAAGCATATTTTTTCCCTCGTAAAAGCAATCTACAGGACAAACTTCAACGCAATCCATCAATTTACATTTAATACATTTATCATTTACAATATATGTCATTTGATTATTTTAATTTGACCTCTTCTTTTATATCACCAACTTCCTTTGGGTCTAAGTAAAGAAGACCTGTAAGTCTTCTCATTAAATTTGCCTCATACATATCTGACTTAGTATCTGAGTATATAATTTCCCAAAGTGATTTTATAATTATGAGTTTTTTTTCCTTATCTACATCTTTTATTTTTCGAGTAAAGTCTAATATTTGGTTAGAATTTTTCTCGATATCTTCAGCTTTAGAGATGATATCGGAAATATCGCTTACTTTAGCACCAAACTTTAAAAGAGTTTTTTCAATTATTTTTTTTTCTTGATCTGTATATTGTTCGTCAATTTTAGATGCATGGACTAATAAGCAAGCAATCTCAATAAATGACTCTTCTTTTTCTAAAGAAACATCAGACTCTTTTTTGAAAAAATTGAACATTATTTAATATTTAACTGATTTAAAACACTAAAAGGATTGTCTATAATGTTTTTTCTTTTATTTTTTTTTGGGGTTTTCTTTGGAACATACTTAATAAATACCTCATTTTCTTTAATAAAAGATTGATAATCCATACATTTCACAAGTTTAATAAAGTTTTCTTTGCTGCATCCTAATAAATTTAGCATCTCTGGCACGATTTTTACCTCTTTAATTTTTTCAGTATTAGATTTTATTATATGAATAAAGAGTCTTTCTAAAATGTCAATTCTCACAAAAAACCTATCAAATTTTTCAAAACCACATAAAAGCATAAAATTTTGGTTATTATATTTTTTATCCTCTAAAAAATTAAGTCCAAATTTAGGAGGTTTTAAATTACTGAACTTTTGATAAAAATTTTTCCATAAAAGTATCCTCAATGAGACAGCAGCAGGCTTGAAGAGTTTGTAAAGAAAAATATGATATCTTCCAAATTTCACACCTATATCTCTTAAAATTTTCCTTTCTTCTTGCTTTAAGTCTTTTACAACTTTTAAGATTTTATCTCTTTTTATAACCCCGTTATTTTCGTAAAGCTGATAAGCAAGTGCTCTAATATTTGGGTCAGTTGTATTTATTGATTTAAGCTTAAATAATGAATCTAAATCATTAATAATTTTTGTCGTTAGCCATTTATTCAAATAGACAAATAATTTTTTTTGATCTGAAAAATCTACCATATCATCTATGATTAAATCTATTTCTGGATTTAAATAATCCTTACCAGGCTTAATTCTTGCAATTGGATTTTTTTCCCAATAAATTTTAAAATCTTCTAATAGTTCTAATGAGGCACCTGACGTTATCATTTTAATTCTGCCTAAAATTTCTGGAGTAACATTTTGCCTTGCGGCTTTTTTTAGAGATTTAATGTCTGTATCTAGTGCTCCAATTTTTAAATCTAGTTCCAACTTTAAACCTTTTAACTTACCAATAAATTGTTCATTTATCATTACGTCTTCACCATCCTTAATTTTAGTTTCTAGTATGATATCTTGTTTTAGTCCTCTAGCTAGAACGCTAGCTCTTTTATCAATAAAACTTTTTGTTAATTCCTCATGAAGTCTATCAGATAATTGGTCTTCCAAATATTTTGTTCTTTCTATCCAATAATCTTGATTTTCAACCCAACTAGATTTATTTGATACATACGACCAGGTTCTAACATTGGCTATTCTATTTGATAATGAATCTACATTACCGTCCAATTTATCTAGACTTGATAATTGTTTTTTCATGTAACTATTGGATATTTTGAAATTTTTATTTCTAAGAAAAGAAAACACTTTCTGTACCACATCTAGATGATGACCGTATGTTTTTTTTACAAAATCAGGTATTTGACAACATTCCCATAATAGTTTTATGTTTTCTTTATCTAGATTTTTATCAAAATCTTTATCTTTTATAATATATTTAAGAACTTTTTCATCTTCACATTCGTGAATTTTTCTTAACCAATCCTTATTTGGTTTTACTTCTAAAGAACTTAAAAGATCATTTAAACTACTAAAATTAAGATCAGAATTTCTCCAAAAAATTGTTTTTATCTCATCAAATTTATGTTGTTCAAGAAGCTCAACCTCGTCTGCATTTATGTCTTTACAATCGCCAGTAGTACCAAAGTATCCATCATTAAGATGTCGTCCAGCTCGTCCAGAAATCTGACCTAGTTCGGCTAAATTTAGCCTTCTTAATTTTTTTCCGTCAAATTTTTTTAAATTTGAGAAGTATACATGATCAAGGTCCATGTTTATTCCCATTCCTATAGCGTCCGTTGCAACAAGATAATCAACATCACCTGATTGATACAAGGAAACTTGAGAGTTTCGTGTTTTGGGACTTAGTGAGCCCATCACTATAGCCGCTCCACCTTTTTGTCTTCTTAATAATTCTGCAATTGCATAAACTTCTTCTGCGGAGAAAGCAATTATTGCACTCTTTCTCTCTATTCTAGAAATTTTTTTATAACCACTAAAAGATAGTTTTGATAGTCTCTCCTTATTTATAAACTCAACATCTTCTTTTAATTTTGAAAATATATTTTTAATTGTATTTGAACCCATGAACATGGTTAATTTTTCTCCTCTTAAATTTAATAATCTATCAGTGAATATGTGACCTCGTTCATGGTCTGAACACATTTGTATCTCGTCAATTCCAACAAAATCTAGAATTTTATCTACTGGCATAGACTCTACAGTACATAAATAATACTTTGCATTTGCAGGAATAATTTTTTCTTCACCAGTAATTAATGCTACTTTATCTGAGCTAACCTTCTTTATTATTTTGTCATAAACTTCTCTAGCTAATAATCTTAAAGGGAAACCAATCATCCCACTTTCGAATGAAAGCATTGTCTCAATTGCAAGAAAGGTTTTACCCGTATTTGTGGGGCCTAAGACTGCTGTAATTTTATTTTTCATATTTTCAACTTTTTGTGTATCCTAAAATTAGATAACTATATATTGTTATCTAAAAAGAACAAACATAGGATAAAACTAGTCCGAATCGGACTGAAAAAAGTTCTCATTTTTAAATTTAAGATTTAAGCATAACATAATTTATAATAATTCAATATAACAAATTATGAAAACTATTTTATGGAAGCCTTCAAAAGATATCATAAAAAATTCCAATTTGAGGAAATATGAGATTCATTTAAAAAATACTCACAATTTGTATTTAAAAAATAATTTTTCAAAAATTCATGCGTGGAGCGTAAAAAATCCTGAATTATTTTGGAATTCTATTTGGGATTTTTTTAAAATAAAAGGTGTAAAAAATAAAAAATGTGAGATTTCAAAAGAGATTTATAAATCGAGATTTTTATTAAACTCAAAATTAAATTTTGGTCAAAATCTACTTCCAAAAAAAGATGCCTCTAAAGCGGTCACTTTCATTAGTGAAAATGGTTATAGAAAAGAAAAATCATGGAAAGAATTAAACATTTCAGTTTATCAATTAGTAAAATTTTTAAAAAAAAACAAAATAAAAAAAAGAGATAGGGTAGCTGCTTATCTTCCAAATTTAATTGAAACAGTAGAATTTTTTTTAGCGTCATCTATAATTGGCGCAATATGGTCATCTTGCTCACCAGATTTTGGAAGTAATGGTGTAGTTGAAAGATTTTCACAAATAAAACCAAAAATTCTAATAATTGCAGATAGATATTATTATAACGGTAAAGAAATTAATATATTAAACAGGCTACCATATATTTTAAAAAAAATAAAAAGTATAAAAAAAGTAGTGGTTATAAACTATCCTGGAAAAAAATTATTAAAAATTAAAAAACTGAAAAAAATAAAAATATTTACAAAAAAGGATATATACAGAGTTACAACAAACAAAATAAAATTTGAAAAATTTAATTTTGATCATGAATTAGCTATTTTATATTCTAGCGGTACTACTGGAAAACCAAAATGTATATGTCATAGAAGCGGTGGAGTATTGCTACAACATATTAAGGAACATCAATTACATTGTGATATTAAACCAGGAGATAATATTTTTTATTTTACAACATGTGGTTGGATGATGTGGAATTGGCTAATCAGTGCTCTTGCATCCAGGGCATCTATAGTTTTATTTGACGGTTTTCCAATGTTTAAAAAAAATGATTTACTATTTAGGATTGCAGATAAAGAAAAAATTACATTATTTGGTGTCAGTGCCAAATATATAGATACTTTGAATAAATTTCGGGTGAATATTAAATCAAAATTTAAATTAAAAAAATTAAGAACAATTTGCTCTACAGGATCACCTTTATCTGGTGATAGTTTTGATTACGTATATAAAAAAATTAAATCTAATGTACATTTAGCCTCTATTTCTGGTGGAACAGACATTATTTCGTGTTTTGTTTTAGGTAATGTTTATGAGCCTGTAATAAAAGGTGAAATACAAAATTCAGGTTTAGGAATGAAAGTTGATGTATTTAATGACAAAGGTAAATCAATAAAAAATAAAAAAGGAGAATTAGTATGTAGAAACTCATTCCCCACAGTCCCTATAAAATTTTGGAATGATAAAAAAAATATTAAGTTTAAATCTGCCTACTTTAACAAATTCAAAGGAATTTGGCATCATGGAGATTTTGCAAAAAAAACAGATAAAAATAGTTTTTTAATTTATGGCAGATCAGATGCAACTTTAAATCCTGGTGGAGTTAGGTTAGGAACCGCAGAATTATATTCAGCTGTTGAGAAGCTTCCAGAGATAATTGAAAGTTTAGCTGTAGGGCAATCCTGGGATAATGACACAAGAATAGTTTTATTTGTTATTTTAAAAAAGAATTTAATTTTAAATGATAAAATTAAAGATTTGATAAAATCAAAAATCCGAAAATTTGCTTCCCCAAGACATGTTCCATCAAAAATTATTCAAGTAAACAATATTCCCAAAACTAAAAATGGAAAAATTGTGGAGCTCGCTGTTAAAAATGCAATTGAAGGAAATAAAATCAATAATATTCAAGCACTAGCAAACCCTGAGGCACTTCTAGAGTTTAAAAATTTAAATGAATTAAAATACTAATCCTCATAGGTTAAATTAAACTTATACCATTTTTATAAAAATAAATTGCCATAATTAAAATAAGAATGACGTATAAAATGATATACATAAAAAATTTAAATTTTTTTTTCATTAATTAATTAAATGATTTTTTAGTTTTTTTCCAAACACCTGTCCCAATAGCGATGATTAATTTTTTACAAGATAATTTGCATCTCATAAATACTAATGAATTTGTTACCTTTTGAATTTCTACATCTCCTACTATCTCATCTCCTATACTACTAGATCCAATAAATTTAATATCTAAAGAGATTGTAACACATACTTGTTTACCCGCCGCTCTATGGACTGCTGTACCTGATCCAGCATCGATTATACCAGCTAAGAAACCTCCATGTGTAATACCAGCTCTATTTAAATGAATTTTTTTAACCCTTGTCTTAAATTGATATTTATTTTTATTAATAGCACGAAACAATAAACCACCGTTATGTTTCATAAAGCCAGGTTTTGTGCTTATATTCTCAAATTTTTTCATTATATAAGTAATGTAATTAAAAATAATATAATTCCAATGATTATAAAAAAATAAATGACAGAAGATTGTAAGGATATTTTCATCAGTTCCTTTCTTGGTGCGCCTGCTAGGAGTTGAACCCAGAACCTCCTGGTCCGTAGCCAAGCGCTCTATCCAATTGAGCTACAGGCGCAAATTTAATATTATTTTTATATTTTTAATGTAATTTATTAATTTAGCAATTATTGTATTTTTATGGGAAAAAATTTAGATGATATAGTAATAACCAATGCCTTAAGAACGCCAATAGGCAGATATAAAGGCAAATTGAGCCTTTATCAAGCTCACGATCTTGGTTGTGAAGTTATCAAAAATTTATTGGAACAATCTAAACTATCTTCAGAAGATGTGGATGAGGTAGTTATGGGTCAAGTGCTGACTGGAAATACAGGTCAAAATCCTGCAAGACAAGCATCTTTAAATGCAGGTATTCCAAATTCAAAAACAGCTTACCTAGTTAATCAAGTTTGCGGTTCAGGTTTAAGAAGTATTGCATTAGCCTACCAATCAATATTATCTAAAGATTCTAAGGTAGTAATTGCAGGTGGACAAGAAAGCATGTCAAATTGTGATAAAGATATGATGTTAAAAGATGGCTTGATTGATGTATATAATAAATATCACATGGGTGTTACAGCTGAAAATGTTGCAAATAAATGGGATATATCAAGAACTGAACAAGATAAGTTTGCTTACGAATCTCAAATCAAGGCACAAGATGCAATAAAGAAAAACAAGTTTAGTGATGAACTAATTACTAATTTAATCGATAAAGATGAACATCCAAGATCTGATGTGACTCTAGAAAGCCTATCCACGTTAAAAACTGTTTTTAAAGAAGAGGGTACAGTAACTGCTGGAAATTCCTCAGGAATAAATGATGGTGCTGCTGGTATAATACTAATGTCAAGAAAAGAGGCAGATAAAAGAAATTTGCAACCTTTAGCAAAAATTGTGTCATGGGCAACATGCGGAGTAGACCCATCATTAATGGGATCAGGTCCAATTCCATCTACAAAAAAAGCTCTTGAAAAAGCCTCATGGAATATTAATAAAATAGATCTTGTTGAGTCCAACGAAGCATTTGCAGCTCAAAGTTTGGCAGTTATAAAAGAATTAAATATTCCAAAAGAAATAGTTAATGTAAACGGTGGCGCTATAGCTTTAGGTCATCCTATTGGAGCATCTGGCTCAAGAATTATTGTTACTCTGATACATGAAATGAATAAAAGAGAGGCGAAAAAAGGATTAGGTACTTTATGTATAGGCGGTGGAATGGGAATAGCTATGTGTATAGAAAGAGATTAGCCTCTAAAATTTTTAAAATTTTTTTTTAATAAAGACAATTGCATCCAATTTTTAGCATCATTATTAAATTTTAACTTTTTATTGAAAATACTATTTAAAATCAAATTAAACATGAACAAAATATTGAAATAAAATTTGACAAAAAAAAGATCCAAATACGGTAAAAATATATTATAATTCATAAAATGATTAAAAATATTAAAGTCTTACCAAAAAAGTTAAAGATTTTATTCTCAAATAATAAGGAAGACAATTTTCTTAATTTATGGCTTAGGGACCATGCTAGAGATGAAGCAAGCTGGGACTCAAGAAGCAACCAAAGAAAAATTCATACAGCTAAACTAGATCCAAATTTGTACATTAAAAAGGCAACTATAAAAGAAAATGGAAAATCGGTAGACATACTATGGTCTGATTTAGTAAATCCTATAAATTATTCTGCGGATTTCTTTGAAGAGAATTCACAATTAAATAAAAAAAAGATCTCAAAAATTAAAATTTGGAAAAAAAAGGAAATCACAGATGAAATATATGTAAATTTTGAAGACACTCTATCAGACATAGGTTTTGTAAATTTTTTAAATAAGCTACATAGATACGGATTTGCAGTTATACAAAATTGTAAAACTGATATGAGTTCAGTTGATAAAATAGCTAAAAAGATAGGTTATGTTCGAGAATCAATATTTGGAGGACTTTGGAGTTTTGAGTCCAATCAAGATAAGGCAGATAGCGCTTATACCCAGGATGAGCTTAGACCTCACACAGATTCAACCTACAGCAATGATGCTCCAGGTTTACAATTGTTGCTTTGCTGTCATTACAAAGCCTCGGGTGGTGAATCTATTATGGTTGATGGATATAAAATTGCTCAAAAAATCAAACTACATAGAAAAGATTTGTACAAAATACTATGTGATATGGAGGTGAAAGGTCAATACATTGGAGATGGAGTTTTCTTAGAGGCAAACAGACCTATTTTTAGATTGAATTCTGAAAAAGAATTAATTCAAGTAAGCTTTAATAACTATGATCGAGCTGCATTTAGGACAGATGATAAAAAAACATTAAAATTTTACGAGGCTATTAGAGAATTTGATTTAATTGCAAATAATCAAGACTATCAATGGAGACGAATTTTAAAACCAGGTGAACTATTAATTTTCAATAATTGGAGAATTTTACATGGAAGGGGATCTTTCAAAGGAGAGAGAAAAATGTCAGGTTGCTATATAAATAAAGAGGACTTTGATAGTGCATGTAGAATGAACAAAATTATTTAATCAATTTGGATGTCTAAAACAACTTCCCTTGTTTGTGCTCTAGTCACAACATTTATATGGGGAACAGCATTTATTGCTCAAGATACTGGTATGGATAATATTGGTCCTCTTTCTTTTAATGCAGCTAGATTTTTTGTAGGATTTATCACTATTTTACCTATAGCCTTTCTATTTGAAAGAAAAAAAATTTTTCAGAATATAAATTCAAATAAACATCTTTTTTTTAAATATTTAATTTTAATGAGTATCTCACTTTTTCTTGGCACATATCTTCAACAAACATCGTTATTATATACTAATGTTGCTAATGCAGCATTTTTTACAGTTTTTTACGTCCCTTTAGTACCAATAATTTTATATATAATTTATAAGTCTACTGTTCACTGGAGCATATGGCCCTCTATTTTACTTTGTATACTTGGAGTATATTTTTTAAGTGACTTTTCGGACTCTCAAATATTATTGGGTGATGGTTTGGTAATTTTATGCTCCTTTTTTTGGGCTTTGCATATAATTTTTGCAGGTAAATTTATGGAAAAATTCGATATCCCAATTTTTTTTGCATCTTTACAAGCTGTTTTGGTTGGATCATATTCGCTAATATTTGCATATTCTTTTGAGGAAATACATTTTTCTAAAATACTATTAGAACATTACTCGATAATATATGCAGGTGTATTTTCTGGGGGTATAGCATTTACCTTACAAATGTATGCTCAAAAAAATATAGATGAAGCACCAGCCGCAATAATATACTCTTTAGAAGGTGTATTTGCAGCAGTTGCCGGATGGATAATTTTAAACCAGGTATTAAATATGAACAATATTATAGGATGTTTTTTAATTCTTATTGCAGTAATTTTATCACAATTAGCACCAAGTTTAAAATCATCTATAAGCAATTAAAAATAATGCTAAGGCTAATAATATCCTATAATAAACAAATAAATTTAATGAGAAACTTTTTAAATAAAAAATCAAAAACCTAATAGTCAAATATGAAAATATAAATGAAAAAAACGTTGACAAAATAATTGGTAAATTAATTTCTATATTTTCTTCTAAAGCATTATTTAAACCTAATATACTTGCCCCGGTTAGTGCTGGTATAGATAAATAGAAAGAAATTTTTGCGGCATCAATTCTATTAAACTTATAAATTCTACAAGCCGTAATAACTATTCCAGATCGACTGACACCAGGTATTAATGAAAGTATCTGAAAAATACCAAAAGCAATAATATTTTTAAAATTTAAATTTTGATTTATATTATTTGAGATAGGTCTTTTATCAACAAAATATAATAATATCCCGAAAATTAATGTTGTCGAGGCAATTAATTTCAAATTTCTCAATTGATAAATTAGTTCAAAATTATACAAAATGAAGCCAACAATAATAATTGGCATTGATCCAAACAATATTAAATTAAGTATCTTCTTATTTTTAAAAATATTAATTAACTCACTCCTAAAATAAATTAAAATTGCTAACAGTGAACCGAGATGTAGGCTAATGTCTATCTCTAATGATTGAATACTAAATTTACCGATATTTGATATTAGGAATAAGTGAGCAGATGAGCTAACAGGTATAAACTCAGATACACCTTGGATTAGAGCCAAAAAAATAATTTGAAAATAATAAGTGATCATTATGAATTTTTTCTTCCTAAACTAAATAGTTTTAAAATAAAGCAATTACATGAATGCATAATAGGTATGCGTAAAATAAAAAAAAAGCTTAAAATAAAGGGTTTTTTTAAAATTTAGGTAATAATTATTGTCCTTTTAAAACTTTTATACAACCAATTTTTAGTGTAGGAGTCCAGCTCTATGACTGAAAAAATGCTAAAATTTGTCAATTTAGGTCAACAAACACCACCTAAAAGAAAAATAGACGAGAGAAAAGAGGATTTTAATGAAATTTATAAAGAATTTATTAATGAAAAAGCTAAAGAGCAATCAAGTAGGTGCTCGCAATGCGGAGTGCCATTTTGTCAAGTACATTGTCCGTTGAGCAATAATATTCCAGACTGGTTAAAATTAACGGCTGAAGGAAGATTAGAAGAAGCTTATCAATTGTCACAAAGTACAAATAATATGCCTGAAGTTTGTGGAAGGATATGTCCTCAAGATAGATTATGCGAGGGCAATTGCGTAATCGAACAATCTGGTCATGGAACAGTTACGATAGGTTCTGTTGAAAAATTCATTACAGAAAATGCTTGGGAAAATGGATGGGTTAAGGCTATTGAAGTTAAAAATGAAAGAGATGAAAGCGTGGGAATTATAGGAGCTGGTCCTGCAGGACTTGCATGTGCTGAGGAATTAAGAAAGCAAGGTATTAGAGTTACCGTATATGACAGATACGATAGATCCGGGGGGCTTTTAATCTACGGAATACCAAATTTTAAACTTGAAAAACATGTGGTTCAAAGAAGAACAAATCTTCTAGAGAAGAGTGGAATAGAATTTGTTCATAACTTTGAGGTGGGTAAAGACGCAACATTAAAAGATTTAAGG
>Ga0310343_10001849_pt1 | contig 10973 bp, 7 predicted proteins | sample HC15DNA2025_MG_FD_203519 | JGI IMG/M metagenome (GOLD analysis project Ga0310343, IMG submission 203519) | Marine microbial communities from station ALOHA, North Pacific Subtropical Gyre - HC15-DNA-20-25_MG | ecosystem: Environmental > Aquatic > Marine > Oceanic | place: Pacific Ocean: North...
TGGACGGCTTCGACGGCATGCCGCTGGATAGCCCCCTCCGATTGGATCCGCTGGTCGACCCCCTGCCCGGTGAACCTGGAGAGCGTGGAACCTACGTCACCGCCGACCTTCAGGTACAGGTGTTGAGCGACCTCCACGTCATTCACACCGCTTGCAACCAAATTCTCGCTCGTAGAAAATCGCTGGACAACATGCACGATTTCGATGACATGCAGCGCTTTGCTGCGGATTTACTTCTTGCTCGCTGCCCCGATATCTGTCGGCATCGGTATCCACCGGCCGTCATTGATGCGCTGGACGGTTTGGGTGATGAGCCATGGACCGACGCTCACATTGCCAGAGCGCTAACGCTGCTCAACGACCGACCAAAATTGCTGGAGGACCTCCAACGGCGCGTGGCCATTTTGGGAGAACTCCGTCGTCAGTACCGTGCGTTCATCATCGATGAATACCAAGATACCAACCCGTCGCACTACCGTCTTCTTGCCCGGTTGTGGGGTCGTCGCCGCCGACACCCCGACGACCCTGCGGGCCCGTTGGGGGCATGGGACCCGACGATTTGCATCGTTGGCGACATGAAACAGAGCATCTACCGCTTCCGTCAAGCTGAGGTTTCCGTCATGCGGCGAGCGGTGGAAGCCATTCGCCAGTTCAACATCGATGAAGAAGCTGAGACCCGCTTGAGCCACCTTCGAGAATCCGGATGCGGGCGCGACCCCCGCCCGGTCGGCGGTGGAGGTGAAACCGGGTCGTTTTCCAACGAGCACACGGGCGAAACCTCAGCGCCTCACACCTTCGTTCGGTACGATGAAGAGGACCAACAGGGCGAACCTTCCATCGTCGGACATCGTCTGTTGCGGCGCTCGGAGGGCCACGTGGATCTCACCTCCAACCATCGAACTCGCCACGATTTGATGGAGACGATGAACGACATGTTCGACGAGGTGTTTGACCCACGCTACCACGACCTTCCCGGTGACTGGCATGCCGAGGCACAGCGCCTTCGACCGGCCCGTGACACGGAACAACCCGGCGTGCTGGAGTGGCTGTTGCCGATACCGGGAGCCATCACCGAAGTCCCGCTCGATTTGGACGTGTCCGTGAACACCTTCGCTGACCCCAATGCCTCGCAGGTTCAATTGGAACACGAACTTCTTGCCGACCGGCTCCATGCTTTACTCAACGGCGCGTCTACAAGGGTATGGGACAGTGCGTCCGCAACGTGGACCACGGTCAGCGAAGAGGGCGCCCCCGTTCGTCCCCAAGACATCATGGTGCTGATCAATTCCCGCAAGCATTTACCGGATTTGGTTGAGCGATTCCGTGCTCGAAACATCCCCGTCATGGCCGACCGACAAGGCTTGCTCTCCATGCAACCCGTGGTGCAGCCGCTCATGGCCGTTCTAGCCCTCATGGCCCGGCCGGGCATGCGAAAAGCGGGCGTGGAACTCGCTCGCTCCGCTGTGGTCGGCATGACGGAGCGGCAAGTCCACGATGCCATGACTTCGCTTGAGGAAGGTGGCGATGTTCTGTCACATTTGATCGAGCATGCACCCACCGAGGCCGTACGCTCGCTCCTGATGCACGTCCACCAACTGATGGGCTGGGGCGCCCTGTACGATGTGTTCGACGCCGTCCTCGACGGCTCGGATTTGCTGGTGGCTTACCCCGACGACGCTCAACGACAGTTCGCTGAGGCGTGGATCACCATCGTCCAGTCCATCGGAAACGACACCGGTCATGACGCAGCAGCGATGTACCGTCGCATGGTCGAAATTCGTGCGCTGGGCCGTCAAGGCCCACAAGCCATCACTCAACCCGATTCGTCGGCCGTTCAGATCATGACCATTCACGGCTCCAAAGGGCTGCAAGCTCCGGTGGTCGTGGTTTCGGGATTGTTTGCAGCAGGAAAGGCCGACGCCAGCATGTCGGTTCAAGATAACATCCTCGTCACTCCACAAGTGCTGGCGGGACGGATACAACCGTGGCGGGCGAAAGATCGCCCAGAGGACGGTCTGTGGGCATTCGCTGCCGAGATGAACAAAGCCCAGGACAAGGCCGAACTTCGACGCAAGTTCTACGTCGCTCTGACGCGAGTCAAAGACCGTCTCATCATCACGGGCAGTCCAGGAAACGTGTCAACCTTCGATGAAGAAGTCGGGACGCTTTCGGTCCGCTTTGCTCCCGACCCTCGAACGATGGGTCGGATGTTCATCGAGGGACTGCGGCGCGCAACGTGGTGTGCGGGCGGGACCGCCCCGTGGGTGTCGGCGGCAGAGTTGAGCGCCCCTGAATTACCGGCTTTTTCACCCAGTCGGAGCCAAACAGCGGTTAACCCCAGTGCCCTGCTGACCGGTGCGCAACTAGGGAACAACGGGTTGTGCGGTTTGCGCCTGTACCATCACCCGTTGTGCTTTGACACCGTGGACACCGCCTCACCTCAACAACGAGCTCGGGCGTTGGCATCCCACCTCGACACGATGGAAGCGACCGGGCTGACCGCTGCACCACCGCTTCGCTTCCACGAGAACATCAAAGGCGCAGCCCACCACCTTGACGCCACCTTTTCCTGTCCTCGCCGCTATTGGTTGGAACACGTCAGGGGTTGGTCCACCGAACCGTTCCACTTGCCTCGCACGTCGGCCGCTCCACCTCCACAACGGGCCTGGCCCGAACCAACCACGTTCGGTTTGATGATGCATCGGGTGTTGGAAATCGGTCTGCGAAATCCCCGCGCCATGGCAGAAGGCACCCCCAGGCTGGAAGCATCGTGGCTGCACGAAGCTGACGACGATCTCGCCTCCGACACCACCGTAGGGCGCGTCATGAACGAATTCGGATTTGGTGCTGAACAGGAGGCATCCACGCCCGAAGCAAGGTGGCGTGAGCGCTTGATTCACCTTGGGTCGCTCATCGATCGGGGTCTGCTCGGCCAGTGGGTGCAGGGTGAATCGCTTCACGGATGGTCGGTGGAAGCGGTGAGGACCGAACTTCCGTTCTTCCATCGTGAACAACTCCAACGGACGGCTTCGTCCGGTGAATCGGCGGGCGACGGGGTGAACGGACCGGCGGTGGTTGAGCGCGTCAACATGGATTTCAGCGGCCGTGCGGATCTCGTCCTTGCGCTGGTTAACGACTCGGGCCAGGGCGCGCTGAAGGTGGTGGATCTCAAAACGCGAGGGTGTTTGGGTGGTTTCAATCCCGAGGACTCCTCCAAAGGCCATCCACTCCAAGCCGTATCTCCTGAGACGACTGACCCCGTCCCTCAAAGCGACGAGGAGGCGGCCATCCTCCACGAACACCGCTTGCAGCTTACCCTGTACTCCGTGGCACTGGAAGCCATCGAGGCTCGAAAACCGGAGGCTGAGCGTCGGCGCATCCTTCCACCAGCGCTTCTGCTGGGCGCCAACGGTCGAATGGTGGAATTGTCCGAAGGGGCGTTTGAACAGGCCAAAGCGGATTTGATGGTGCATTTGGACTGGCGGGCCTCGGTTCATCTTGAAGCGCAGCACGAAGAGCCCGGACGCCTTTCCCCGGGTTCCGCAGCGTGCCAGCAATGTTCGTTCTATCGGGGAGACTTGCGACGCTGTGCTCCCGAGGGTGAACCCTTGGGCTTTGTCAGTCGTTTCGACGATGAGCCGTGAGGACCAGCGTGCCGGACCATCCTTCCTTGGCGCCAACTTGCTCTGCCACAACGTCGGTAAAGCCCGCTGCTTCGAGCCCGTCGGTCCATTCCTCGATGCTCAAGAGCGCCATGTGGACGTTGAGGGAGGGCCCCCAATCGTGGCTGGCTGGATTTTCCGTGTAGTGGTCAACCCCGATGACGAGTCGCCCGCCCGGTTTCATCCAATCGTCGTGGAGGGTGAACAAGAAACCCAGCGGGTCGTCAAGGTAGTACAGGCATTCCATGGTGTGGACCAAGTCGACGGCATCGTCCGGCTTCCAGTCAGGAAGCATGGCTTCCACGTAATCGCCCTCGGGATCGACGGCCTTGGCCTTCGCGATCATGGACGGAGCACCGTCCACACCGATGGCTCGTGCGCAATGTTGGTGGTTGGCAAGGCGCCGAACAACCCAGCCGTTGCCGCAGCCGATGTCCACGGCCGTGAACGGTCGGTTCCATCCGTCAAGCAAGCGTTCGAGCATGACCTCAACGCTGGCGGCGTGACCACGTTCCATGCCTTCGTCCCGACCGACGTCGGCCCATTCGCTGAACAAATCCGTAGCTGGGCGGAGGCTCATGCTTGTTGTCCACCCACGGCGTCTCATGAAGGTGTTCATGGCGAAAGGAAGATGCACGGTGTCGCCCACCACGGGCCATGCTTGACACCACCACTACGCTGGCCGATGTTCTCTATCCTCCCATTGAGCCCCACACAACCGGCATGCTGGCCGTCTCGGCGAAGCACACCGTTGCGTGGGAGCAAAGCGGGAACCCCGATGGCATCCCCGTGGTGGTCATTCACGGTGGCCCGGGAGGAGGTGGCCAACCTTCCTACCGGCAATACTTCGACCCCGCTGCTTTCAACATCGTGCAGTTTGACCAGCGAGGCTGCGGCCAGTCCACGCCCTACGCTGAACTCGAGGACAACAACACCCATGCATCGGTTCACGATTTGGAAGCCTTGAGGCAGCACTTGGACATTGAAACATGGCATGTTTTTGGTGGCTCATGGGGCTCAACGTTGTCGCTGATTTATGCACAACATCACCCTGAGCGGGTTCGCAGTTTGGTTCTTCGGGGCATTTTCATGTGCCGTAAATCCGAACTTCACTGGTTCTACCAGGACGGCGCCAGCCACATCTTCCCCGATGCCTTTGCCCCCTACCGAGATCACATCCCGAAAGCGGAACAAGGCGATTTGATTCGAGCGTATTATGCTCGTTTGACCAGCGACGACGTGGACGTCCGGCGTGCTGCAGCCAAGGAATGGACGAGATGGGAGATGGCGACCAGCCGTTTGTTCCCCGACCCGGAATACCTCGACAAGGCAGAAGATCTTGATTTCGCCGTCGCTTTTGCTCGCATCGAATGCCACTACTTCATCAACGCCATTTTCGTCGAAGAAGCCTACATCCTCAACCACGTCGATACGATTCAACACATTCCAACGGTCATCGTTCAGGGTCGCTACGACGTGGTCTGCCCGCCACGAAGCGCTTGGGAACTCCATCAAGCCATGCCGGAGAGTCACTTGGTCATGGTCGCAGATGCCGGACACTCCATGGGAGAAGTCAGTATTGCCCGTGAATTGGTGGCCGCTACCGACGCGCTTCGATGAGGAAAAAAACAGACCAAGGCGTACGAAATCGGTGCGCTTTCGAGCGTCGGCTTGATAGGGAGGAGCGAACTCGCTTGGGATGGAGGCTTGACCTCCGGGTGAAGACATGACGGAAGGAACCATCACGCCTGAGGTCCAAATCAAACAGCTCGAGGAGGCTCTTGCCACCGAGACCGACCGCTTGCAGAAGCTCTTCGCCGCATACGAGACTCAGGAAAAGGAACTCGTGGACGCTAAGGCCGAGATTGAAGTGCTCGAGAAAGAGATCATCGACCGAGAAATCGAGAAAGAGTCACTTGAATCCATCATTGCCGAGAAAGACGTTCGTGTGCGTGAACTCGAGATGAAGGCCACCAAGAATTCCAAGCGGGTCGAACATCTTGAACCAGAACTCGAAAAGATGGAAGAGAAATACTCTCGAGAAAAGGACCGTCTGGGCAAGGTCTTCGGCATTGCTGAGGAACTGGACAACGACCTTCGATTGGCCGTCACCGAGATGAAGGCTCGGGACGACTGGTACGTTGATCACATGCAAATTTTCGAAGACCTGAACAAGGCCATCAAGGAGCGCTACGAGATGATCGAGCGTGCGGTTGAATCCGAGCGGAAGTCGCAACACATGTCTCGTGCCTTCACCGAGCGCGTGGAAGAAATGGTGCAGGCCCGCTCCGAAGAGATGGCTGAGGAAGAAGCCACTTCGGCCGAGGCTGAAGAGGCCACGGCTGCTGTGGAGGTCGTCGAGGAGGCACCAGCCGAAGAAGCTCCTGCTGAGGAAGCACCTGCAGAGGATGAGGCCGCTGAAGAAGCCCCTGAAGAAGCGGCAGCCGAGGAAGAGGCGCCCGCTTCATGGGGCGACAGTCAAGACCCTTGGGCTTCGGAGTAGGTGATTGAATGAGCGGGTTGGCCCCGGGTGGGCACAGCCCCGTGCTAACGTTGTCCATGATGGGCGTCAGCGCGCTCATCATCGGTTCCATCATCCATCCCCTTGCCGGCTTGGTGCCGTTGTTCGGCATGGGTTGCCTCATGGCAGCGGTCTTCATCGGCTACTTCTGGCGAGACCCCGACCGTCCCGTGCCTCGCACACCGGGCGCGCTGGTCTCCCCTGCGGACGGCCACGTCATGTTTCTGCGCAGGGAGCGAGCGGTCGGCCGACGCCCAACCAGGGACCAGCTGCAAAGCGGTCGGTGCGAACACGACCCGTTGACGGGCGACTGGTTCCCCGAACCGCTGGATGACCCGCTCAGCCTGGCGACCGAGCAGCGTTTCGAGCCCGTCCCAAAAGGAGAGGAGGCTTCCAGCGACGTTTGGCGCATGGCGGTGTTCATGTCGCCTCTCGACGTCCACGTGAACCGGGCGCCGAGCGCCGGGCGCATCGAGCGGATGGAGCACCGTACGGGAAAGGGGCTGCGGCGCGGTCCCTTCCGACCTGCGTACACCAAGGAAAGCGAACACAACGAGCGTGTTCGCTCTGTCCATCAATTGGAGAACGGCCTTCGCATCGAGATCACACAAATCTCAGGGGCGCTGGCACGGACCGTGGTACCGTACCTCTACGAGGGCGATACCGTTCGTCGTGGCCAACGCATCGGCATGATCCGATTGGGCTCCAGAGTGGACCTTCGCGTCCCTGCCGAGGCATACACTTCTTCAATCATCACCGCGGAGCACAAGCACAAGGAACACCCTAAAGGCATGCATGTGATGGCAGGAAGCACCGTGGTGTTCCAAGAAAAACAGGAGGAAGAAGAATGAGTCGCTGGCGAAGGACCGTGCCCGCAGTGTTGTTGTTTCTTGTCGCAAGCATGCCCGTGATTTACTACCAGGCCGGGAACCTTGTTTACACGCAGGCCGCTGCGAGCAACCCCGAGTGCTCGGGGCATTCAGAGCGAAACGCACCGGACGAGTTCAGCGTCGAGCTCTGGCACGAAGACGTGACCATTGTCACCCACCAGAAAAACGAAACCTTGGCGGCCAACCTCGAACCGTTGTTCTTTGATTCATGGGACAACATTTCGGTGGAGATGCCGGAAGAATCCATCACGCTCACCGGCTGGGTCATGGAACACAACCCCTCCCAACCTTGGGTGATCCTCGTTCATGGCATCCGCTCGTGCAAAGCCAACCACGAGGTGTTGATTCCGGCTGCATGGCTCCATCAAGCGGGTTTCAACGTCGTTTTGTTTGACATGCGCGACCACGGGGACAGCACGGTTGAGGACGGTTTGGTGTCCGCTGGGCAACGCGAATATCGCGATGTCTTGGCGGTTTGGCAGTGGATCCAGGATGAGAAAAACGTCCCACCGGAACGCATCGGTGCCGTTGGCATCTCGCTGGGTGCAGGAGCAGTTACCATCGCCTTTGAGCAAGAACCCGCCCTCCAATCCGTGTTCCTCGAATCGCCGTACTCTTCCATGGGTACGATCATCAAGGAAGAACTGGAATTTGCCGGATTCCCCGTGTTCTTGACGGACGCTGCCATCTTTGCCGGCAAGGTCTCCTCCGGCGATAATTTGGTCAAATACGAACCCATCGAGGCCATGGGTACGGTGGGCGACCGTGCGGTGTTTATCACCCAGTCCCTCGAAGACGTGCGCATCAAAATTCATCACGGTCAATCCATGTGTGAGGCTGCCCAAGCCAGCGTTTCAGAGGACGGCATCGCTGAATGCTGGTTCGAATCCTCAGCCGTGGCTCACAACGACCGCAACCAGGAAGGCATTCTTTCGCACATCACGCTCATGCTCACTCAACCGAATGAATACCGGGATCGGATGGTGTCGTTCTTCGAAGAAAGCATCGGTCAGCCGGATGCGGTGGTTTGAAACGGAAGACGCTGAGCGCCACCTGCGGTGAACAACATGACAGGGTCGAATCCTTTGCCGTTGCTCGGGAGCGGCGAGAAAGGACTCCGCATCCACGACCTGGTCAAGGCACCTGCGAACACGCCTTGGGCCAAAGCCAAGCAACAGTCATGGGATGCGAGTGAACCCGCTACGGTCTACACCACGCCCGAAGTGCTGGCCGACGGCACACCGTGCAGCGCCGTCACCGTCATTCTCCGAACCAAGGGGTGCCACTGGTGGTGGTCGTCCGGGTGCACGTTTTGCGGTTATTTCAACGACACACGCGACGATGTGACCAACGAAGACCTCCACGCTCAATGGGCTGCTGCGAAACTCAAGTTTGATGATTTCAAGGACCAAGCGATGGTCAAGGTGTACACCTCCGGTAGCCTGTTGGAGGACAGGGAAATTCCCGTGGCGTTCCAAGAAACAGTGCTTCGGGACTGTGCAGACATGGACAAGGAACTCATCGTCGAGAGTCGGTGCGAACAACTCACTGAGGAGAAATTGGCGTGGGCCACTTCCATCAATCCGGACTTCACCGTGGCCATCGGCCTCGAAGCCTACGACGACGAAGTGCTTCGCTTCCATGTCAACAAGGGCTTCACCACCAAAGCTTGGGACAGGGCCGTGGCCAATCTGAAGAAATTCGACCTTCGCATCAAGACCTACCTGATGTTCAAGCCCCCGTTCATGAACGAAGCCGATGCGCTGGACCATTGTGTCAAGTGGATTGGAGCAGTCGCCGAGCGTTCGGACGAGATTTCAGTCAACCCGATGAACATCCAGCGCGGGACCGTGATTGACCGGCTCCACCGGCACAACGAGTATCGTCCGCCGTGGTTGTGGTCGCTGGTCGAGATGATTCGCCGGGCTCATCCATTGATTCACCCCGACGGCGGCATCAACGGCGACCCTGACCAAGTCGCACGCCTCATCGTTCACCCGACGGCCGGTGGGAAAATCCGAGGGTCGCACAATTGCGGCCGTTGCGACCATGAAGTGGTCGCTGCCATCGAACGCTATGCTGTGTCGGGGAGTTTGATGGAATTCGATGATTTGTCCTGCGATTGCGAAGATGTGTGGCGGAGCGAAGTCATGCTTGAACGCCAACTCCCCGTTCCCCTCGGGCTCTCCAAGCCTCGTCGAGGTTCACCCGTCCATCGCTTGCGCTCCCCCTAAGCGATGGCCTGCACGGCAAATTTCCGTTAACAAAGTGGTCAATGTTTATCACCGGATGTTTCGTCGCAGGATTGACCCCTATGGGGTCAAGTTGAGGTAATCCGCATGACGAACTCCAGAGCCCTCCCCGACACAACCGTCGGAACGGGAGAACCCGCAGCCAGTCGAATTGTCCTGACCCTGTTTTTCGTTGGGATTCTCGGCCTCTATTCCCTCTTTTCAAACGTCTTCGGTTGGGACAACCTTCCCCTGCTCGGCGAACTCGTGCCCCTCGTCCAAAACTTGGGCGGCAGTGGCATCTGGTACTACCTCATCGGGTTCCTGATCGGGGTCGGTGCGATTGTGGCAACTTTGGTGGGCGAGGTCCTCGCCGAATGATGGAGGTATGATGCATGGAACTCATTTTCATCGCAGGCGGCGCTCTTCTCACGCTTCTCTTTCTTCTTTCCCAAGCGCTTTCGAAGGGCGTCGGTACCGTGGGCGGGGCACTCAAGCAGATCGGCCTGTTCGTCCTTCAGAAGAACCCCCCCGGTCTGGTTGACATCTTTGACGACAGGGACGGAAGTGGTTCACGAACGTGGATGAATTTCGGTATGCTCTGGCTCGTGTTCGCCACGCTCCTCGGCTTCTTGATGGGCTGGCACACCTACGACCCCACAGCGCTCGATTCCCTGGCCAGCGTGGGTTGGTCTTACGACGACGGCTCCTCTCTGAAGGATGCGACGCTGAATTTCCTCACCATCGCCCTCCTGTACGGGCTGGTGGGCAGTGGCATGGTTGCCACTGCTCGAAACGGAAACGGGCGCCTCGCCAGCGAAGCCAACGCCTCCATGGTCGCCCTGCTTCTGTCGGTCGTGCTGCTCGCCACCTACATCCTGCCGTTCATCTTCGGGTTCCTCGACATCGACACCTCGGAAAACCCGGTCAAAACCATCCTCTACAGTTTGGAAACACTGGCCGTTGGCTTGCTCCTCGTTCCGGTGTTCATCAACGTCCTCATCACGGCGGCAAACCGCGGTGAACAAGAACTCCAAACCAGCGTGTGGTTCCTCATCATGGGCATCGCCGCCTACATTCTCTCGATGCTCTTCATGTTCTTCGGTGAACTCGCTGGCGCCACGCAGATGGTGTGGTTGGCCGAGCGGGTGGCGTACGGTTGGGTGCCCTTGGCCCTCATGTTCTCCGTGGGCTATCACGTCGTGCCAATGACGGCCAAGCAACCCATCTGGTCCGGCTCGTTGCGAGGGGCCAGCATGCTGCTGTTGTTCATCACCATCCCGCCGTTCTTCATGACCGATGCGTCGGCCAGCAACTTTGTCACCAACCTCGGTGCCATTTTGTTGACGCTTGGCGTCTTGCCCATCTTTGCTGCTTCGATCAACCTGCTCATGACTGCAAGTTCTGGCCTGAGTGCTGTCGTGAAGCAACCCGGGGCCATCGCCGCCACCATGGCGTTCCTGGTCTTCCCCTTCTTCGCCATCGGCGGGTACTTCACGGCCATGGACACCTTCGTTGGGACGGGTGAACTCGGGACCATGGGGGACATCGTGAACATGAGCATGATGTTCACCGTCGGCGGTCTTTTGGTGCTTGCTGGTGTCTTTACGAACTACCCCAACGCCATCGGTAAATCCCTCGCCACACCCTCCACTGCCACCATGGCAAC
>Ga0310343_10001853_pt1 | contig 10958 bp, 5 predicted proteins | sample HC15DNA2025_MG_FD_203519 | JGI IMG/M metagenome (GOLD analysis project Ga0310343, IMG submission 203519) | Marine microbial communities from station ALOHA, North Pacific Subtropical Gyre - HC15-DNA-20-25_MG | ecosystem: Environmental > Aquatic > Marine > Oceanic | place: Pacific Ocean: North...
AAAATTAAGCTCAATAATAATATATCTTATTTTTTGCTAGCTATTTTTGTTTTTCAAATTATCAATATAAATAAAATTCCAGCAAGTTATTTTTGGGAAACTTTTCCAGATTCAGTTTCATACAGGGCTTTGGGAGAAACATTATTTAGCTGTGGTAAATTGGCTTTATCTTGTGAATCAGATCCTTTTTTACAGTGGCCAATAGGGCAACCAATTATATCTGGTTTACTATCAATATATTTTTATGATTTTGCAAAATATATTTATTTATTAATTTTTATATTGGCTATTTATTTTATTGGAGAACTAAGTCGAAAAAAGTTTGGAAATTTTTATATGTATGGAATAATTTACTTTTCTTTAATGCAAAACAATTATGAGCTTTCTTCATTAATAATAAGTGAGACTCCCTACATTTTACTATCTGTCGGAATGATTAATTTTTTAGATAAAAATAGATTAAATATTTCTTTTCTGCTTGGATTCTTAAGTCTTCTTGTTCGGCCTATTGGAATAATCAATATTCTTATTTTTTTTATATACTTACTAGCAAAAAAGAGATACCTTATATATAAATTTTTACTTTTATTTTTAATTTGTTTTTTGCTAGTAATGTCATTCAATTTTATGATTAATGAATCATTCGTATTTTCTACTACGGTATCAACAAATATATCAGGAGATGGAATTCAAAATAGTTCTTCTACATTAGAATATGCAATTAATTTATTTTCAATCGAAAGTTTTGAAGAGATTTACAAAAACATTCAAGAATTATATGGAAAGGGGTCCAGAGATTGTAAATATGAAAACTGTTTTATATATAATCCTTTATTCAACAAAGATGGGACTGTTCCTCAATCACTTAACGAAAATTCTTTTTTTGGTAGAGTCCTAAATCCAATTATGAGCAATACTTTTAAGATAACCTCTCCTTTAGGAATATGGGTTTATGTTCCTTTCTTATTTATTTTCTGTATAAATAGAAAGTTCTCAGTAGATAATTTAATTTTCTTAATGTTTTTATTAAATATTATGTTCAGTGTCTTGACTAATGAATACGGAAGCAGATGGTGGCTATTACCTAATTTATTATCAATATTTTTATTTTCTGCCTTATCATTTAAACTAATTAATCGATTATCTAGATAATAAAATCAAGTTTATCCTTTTAATAACATTTTTCTATTGATGAAAATATATTATGTCATCTTGGATTTTCAAAATATGTTGAAAAATAAAAATTATAAAACTAAGAAAACTTAAAATATCTCAACAGTAAACAAATCTGAAAACTTTATTAGTTTATTTAACTCTATTTTAAATTTTTTCATATCTTCAGATGTTGGAAGCCCTCTAATAGTTGGGGTCTTCTCTACTTCTAAATCTACATTTAAATATTTTGAAGGATTAGATAAAAATTGATACAGTAGATCTCCTGCCAATTCAGCTGTTTTAATATAAGTTGCTAATAAAGAGTCTGATTTATTAATTTGTATAAAATCTTCAAGTAAAACCTTTCCGGCATCCAGATTTTTTGAAGCTATATGTACGCATGCATATCCTTTTTCCTCATTATTAAGCATCATCCAAAACTGATTAAATAACCCACCGTATTCTGGCAACTTAGCTAAATGAACATTTATTGCTGCTAACTTTGGTGATTGCAAAGTTGACAAAGGAACTATTTGGTTAGTAGAGAGGACAAGAATGTCTATTTCATCATTAATTATTTCATTATTTATATCAGCAAACTCAATTTTTAATGATTTTATTTGAATACCTCTTTTTTTTGCATAATTGTCTATTCTTCTATTAGTAATTTTTCTAAAGAATCTTACAAATAAAGTATCAAATATTTTAAAACTAACATATCGAAAACTTGTTTCTCTAAATATTCTTAGGAGCAATCTATTGTTTGATTCTCTTTTGGCAGAGTAAACAGGGACTTTATAAATTTTCACCTTACTTGCGTCTAGATTTTGTATAGATCTCAAAACTATTTTTTTTGTAGGGAGAAATTCTGAAATTATAAAACCTATTTTGTAATCCACATCTGTATAATAGTCCAATGAAAAAAGATGTTAGAAGCATATGAAAAGTGAATTCATTACTGAAAAACAATCTGACGTTGATAACTTAATCCTTACTTTTTTTTCACTTATAAAATTTATCAATCCGAATATAAATAAAGATCAGTTTTTAATTGGAACAAATGATTGGATAATTAGTAAAACAGAAAATGTTAGCAAAAAAACTATATGTGTTTGCACAGGTGACAAAATTAAAAATACTGAGAATATTTTTGCTATTACTAAGGATGAAGCATTATATTTTGCAAAAAAAATTACATTAGCTGAAAAGTTTAATGTTAAAGGTATTTCCAAAATAGACGGGTATAAAGAAGATACCAAAATAGTAGATTTTGTATCAAATTTAAAAATATTCTTTAACGATAAAAAAATTAGTTATTTACCAGAAGGATATAATGGTTTGTTGCTTCTCTCTCATGATGTTGACTATATTCAAACCAATATAATGTATAGATTAGGGCGTATATATTATTTGTTAAATTATTTAAGATTAGGCAAATTCAAAATGTTCTTTCAAAATTTTATTCACTTTACTCAACAAATATTTCTAGAGAGAGAATGGAAATATGTAAAAATGCTAGAAATTGAAAAAGAGTTCAATATTACCTCTTCATGGTTTTTCTTTTCAAGAATTACAAAAAATAAAAAACTTTTCAATCCAAATTATGAATTGAAAAATAATAGAGTTATTGATCTGATCCAAAAGATAAAAAATAATAACTCTGAAATTGCATTACATTCTTCTCCTGAAAGTGCATTTAATTCAGTACTTCTTAATGAAGAGAAAGCAAAACTTGAATCATACTCAGATGAAGTTATTTTTGGAAATAGACATCATATGGGAAGATTTAATCCCAAAATATCTTACGACATATGGATGGAAAATGAATTTGAATATGATGCAAGTTTTTTAACAAATGACAAACTTATGGACATATCTTCAACCAATCATTTTTTTAAAATTTTTAATACTTCAGGTACTAAATCAGTAATTGAGTTTCCAACACAATGGATGGATGTCCAATATTTAAATTTTTTAGCATATGATGAAAAAAAGTTTAAAACTGAAACATTTAAAGCAATTGATAATGCTCACAGCAATAATTATGTGTTATCTATGAACTGGCATGGCATTCCATATGATTGGTACACAGATTTTTATCGGGAAGTGATTGATTATTGTGTTCAAAAAGGTTTCTTAATTTGTGGATATCGTGATTATCTAGAATTTATAAAAGACTAACTAAAAAAATTAACAAAAGATTTTGATATTCTTCTAAATTCAAAGTTTTTGTATTGAAATTCTATAACATTGTTTCCTGTTTCTAGTATCGCACCCATATAAGCCCTGTTTGCTAAATATATTTCTTTTTCAATACCATTAATTGTTAATATCCAACCAGGATCCCACGTTTCATTAAAAACCAATAAGCTTGGCTCAAATGTTTCAACTTCAAGTCGAAAATAACCATTTCTAAAAATTTCATATTCGACTATCGGATCGTCAAAATTTTGTTGTATATTGCTAAATAGTTCAATTACTGATGGATTTTCGGTATAAACTCCGTCATCAACTATTAAGTATTCAATTTGATCATTATCACCTAAGAAATTAGATTTAAATTTTTGGAAAACAGGATGATTATATCCTATTGGGTTGTACATAAGTTCAGTTAATTCATTAAATTCTTCATTGGAACCTGCACTATAAAATTGTAGATCTTTTTCAAATAAGGCATATCTTTTGTTGTTCAAATTAATTATATTTGCACCATCATCATTAAATTTGGTACTAATCACAGAAGGGCGCTTGGAGGTAAGTCCTCCTTCTTTATATGGTTTTGATGGCCCAGTCTCAATTTCACTGGGATCTTCAATTGATGCAAAGCCTTTATTTATAAAATCATAAATTAAGAAAAAAGAATAGTCCTGTGCTTCAAAAACAGACTGTGTAAAATAATATCTTTTTTTTGCGTCTGGAATTTGGTAAAGATTTAAACTATCTGTGGTTTTAATTAATTTTATACTTTCTGTATTTATGCAATTCTGATTTTTTGGTGTAATAACAAATCCAATATTTGCATTTTGTGCTAATGAAATATTAAATTGTGAACCGAAAGTTGAATGGAACCAGCCTCCGCCATATTGAATACCTGACCCAATATTTCCAGTCATCTCATTAAAATATTCTCTATATCCTTTTATGACCCAACTGTCATAAATATCAAACCATCTCGAAGTATCGTCGTAAGATAAAAATCTATTCGGTCTGTACAAATACTGATAGTCATATGGATCGGAAACTCTAAATCTACTAATAGGTTTTGTGAAACAAACACCTGCAATTTTATAGGAACTGTCTGTCAATTCAATAAGTTCAGTAAATTCTGACTCTTTATCACCGGAAAATTTGAGTTCTAACGTATGCAGTACATTTTGTCTTTCCATTCCTGAGAAAAGTGAAATTAATAATATCAATAATAAAAACTGCTTGTTTTGTGAAAAGTAATCTTTGTAGAATTTATCAATCCCAGCAAAAATAATAATTGCAAGACTAAATACAAGAATATTGGAAAATCTTTCCCAGTTTGAAACATATTTAATAAATATTATTTGTTGAAAAAAATCAGAAAAGAAATTTAGTTCTGAAAACAAGAAAGCTGTGGTAATTGATGCATATAAAATATTTTTAATTTGTTTGTTGTTTGCCTTAAAAACAAAAATTAAAAATAAAAATAATGGAGTCACATAAAGGTTGTTATTTAGCCTCAACCAATGCTCAATCGTTATAGTAAATGGATCAAAAATTGTTCTAATGGAGATAATATTGAGTTTTGGAAGGTCAATAATTCCCCCAACAAAACTTCTATCACTGATAGATAATGTTTCAAAAAAATAAAATAAATAAACAAAATTAAATATTGATGCAATAAATAGGTAGGATAAATTTTTTGTAAAACCTCTTAAATTCTTATTATTTAATAAATCCACTAAAAAATAGATGCCTAAAAAAATATATATCATCAAATAAAGTTGTAAATGGGCAGAAGTTGCAAGACAATACGAACCAATTGATAAGTAAATAACTTTCTTAGAATCACTGGATAATAATGCTAAAAAAATTAGTGATACACCAAAAACGAAACTTGGCCAGTGTATGAATGAATACCATGAAGAAAGTAACTCAGCACTTAGAAGTGCATATGCAAAAATTGCTCCTATGAATTTATCAAAATTTAATTTCTTTGAAATTTGTAATAAAATTAAGGCACTCGATAAATAATGAAAAATTACATAAAAGTTATAACTGTTGAAAACTGAAAATAGCTCTGATGCCACAATCTTAAAAACAATATATTCTCTTGGAATTTGACCAACTAGTCTATGCCCTGAGCCAATTCTTTCGTTCCAAATTAAATTGGATTTATTATTTATTAAATCAATCCAAACTGGCTCCTGAAAATCATAAATATCTGTGTCATAGTAATCCTGTAATAAAGACTGGAATTGAAATGAATCTAGCGAAAATATTATTATTAAAAACAGTGTTCCTAATAAAATTAATTTTTCATTTATATCAAAAAAGTATATAACAATAACCATAAGAAGCCAGATATACATCGATATAAATAATGGGTTTTTAGAAAAAGTCCAGTTGGAAATCAATTGAAATAAAGAGTTGCTTCTTAATAGGAGTGGAGACAACAAAAAAAATAAGATCAATAGTTTTTTATTTTTTTTATAAAGCACTTACATATTTTATACGTTTCAAAATAGATTTAAGCATAAATCTATATAATCTAATTAAATTACGATAACCCAGCTTGAAAGAATATAATTAAGACTTATAAATGATAAATAAAAATTTTATATTAAATTTTTGTAAAACAACTGTGTATGTTTTACTTATTCTCTTTTTAATCCTGTTGTTTCAACCAAATTTATATAATTCTTTATTTTTAGAAAACAGATCAAACATCGAGTATAAAAATCTAACTCTTGATTCATATGAAAGTATTCTCAATTCTGAATGTAAATACAGCATTAGCGATGCAGAATTTATGATAAAAAATTCTGAATTTAATGGTAATTCTGAATTAAGAATACTTTCAAGAGATGCTGTTGAATTCTCCTACACAAAATTTAGCTGCTTTAATAAAATTAGTTACTCTGATGTTGTTACTGACTCGGAAGTACAAGGAAAATTAGTCTACTATGCACAACCATTTCCAAGAAGAACTATTGTTTTCATAATCTATTCATTATTAATTGTTGGAGCAATTTTAAGTGATAAATTTAAAGCCCCTTTAGGCCAAAGCAAAGATGTCTTTTTCAATTTATCGATATTAAAAAAAGTGTCTGTCGGACTGTCTGTTTTATTTTTAATTTTTACTTCTTTCATGTTTTTTTACAATAAAATTCCACAAATTGATAGTAATGTTGCATATCTAAGTTCTAATTATCTTACTATTGCAAAACCAAAGCAATTGTTTACTGATCCTCTAACTGTCCCCCTATTTGATAACAAATGTAAATATTCTCCTGAGAATGCAATAAAAGCTCTTGAAAGAAATGGTTTTACAAAAAGTAATATAACAATTAAAGCCTATGAAGAAAAAGGTATTCTTAATCCTGCAGCTATTAGTTTTTTAGATTTTAAATGTTGGGATAGAATAGTAGGTTCTACCTACTCACAGGGAACCAAGCTTAAAAATAATGATCAAATTAATTTATATTACAATCCTTACCCAAAAGGACTTCTATGGATTATTAGTTTTTTAATACTGTTTCTAAGCTTTAGAATCAAAGATGTTCTCTATAAGTCAGAATCTAGGTTTAGAACGCCACAATATATTCCAAATTTTTTAATAAATAATTTTCATTTATTTCTTCTAATAGTTACTTTATATCAATTTTTTACATTTAATTTTTACATAAAAGAATATTATTTGGCATTTGAGAACAACATTTTAAATTTACTCACTATATTTTTCGTGCCTTTCATTACATACAAAATTATATCTTCAAAAAAAGATAAAAAATATTTACTTCTTGTTTCAATTATTTTAGTTGTCTCAAGTTACTCATATTTATTTAGTAAAGGACTTTCAATAAATGAAATATTCACTGATGTAGACGTTTATCAGTCGCAATTGCCAATTTCTATTTTGCAATTTGAGCAAGCTAAAGAGTATGGTGAAATTTTTACATGGAATTCAAATCTTGGAAGCGGCTATCAACTTGCAGGACAATATGCCTCAGACTCACTAATCAGACAATTAATTTTTCAGATTTCACCTAATTTCAACTTTGCTACAAATCTCTACTTTTTATTACATGTATCTTTAGGAATGTTTTTTATTGCAATGTTTATGAGAGAAATTGGATTTTCTTATTACTCATCTGTAATTGGTGCATTTGTGTTTTTCACAAGTAATCAGATTATTACATGGATAACTTTTTTACACTATCCAGCTTTTATATTAAGTTTTTCAATGATAATGTACGCATTAATTATTTCGAAAAAAAATTATAAATTATCTTCCCTTTTAATAATTTTAAGCTTTTATATTTCAGCTACAGGTGCACATTTACAAAATTTAGTTTTTTTATTTATTTATTTAATAGGATTTCTTATATTAGCTTATTTCTTTAAAGAATTGAGAGATAAAATATCATACAAATTTCTTTCTTTTCCAATTTTAATTTCAGGTATATTGAGCCTTTATTTAATAATGCCATTTTTTGAATTACTAAATAACCTTGGCGACAGGGTAGGTACTGATAATGCAAAATATTTTATCGCAGATGACTTAGTAAATTTTGTAAATAGTAGAATTTTACTTGATTCAGGCAAAGTGATTTCAAATTATTCAATAAATACCCAATTATTTATATCAACAATTATTGTCTTTTTATTTATATCGCTCAAAACTGAAAACAAGACAATAGAAAAATTTTCTATATACAGTTTTATTGCTATTTACTTTTTTAGTACAAACAATCCATTGCAAAACTTTATTGTTGAAAACATTCCAGGCTTGTCATTAGTATCAAACTGGCAAAGGACAGCTCCCTTTCTAATATTTTCAGTAGTTTTGTATTTAATTTCTAAACTAGATGAATTTGTTTTAATTCAAGATAAAAAATCTGTTTACTTTGTAATTCTTTTTTCGATAATTTTCAGCTCTATAACTCGCATAAATGCTTTTTATAACATTGACATAACCGAGTTAAGGTCATCATCTCTATATTCACACACTGAGCAATTAAGAGACTTCAGTAAAAATTTTAATTTATCTGGAGAGAATTCTAGGATTATGTCAGTTTGTAATTTTAACGAACATTTACATCTAACTCCAGACGCCAGTTTAATTGTTAATAACGATTTGTTCTGGACTGGCCTTTATGAAAGTTTTCCAAATATAAATTACACTACTAAATTTAAGACTATTTCTGAAACGCCTCCAGGAATTGCAGGTGGAAGATACTACACCCATATTCGAGGTGATGAGCTCTACCCTGAAAACCTCGATAACCTCAATGTTGAATTTATTGTCGCCAGAAAAGAGGGGTGTGAATTTGATAAGAATGGTTTTATTAAGATAAAAGATTTTGATAATTACGAAATATATCAAAAATTATCACATGTACCAATTATTAATTTAGGAATAAAAAACGATGAATATTTAATTCCAGATAAAATTAATAGAAAAAATCCTGAGTTAATTGAAATAAATATAAAAAATTTTGAGGAAGATGGATATCTATATTTTAATGAAATTTACTCAGCTTATTGGAATGTATATATAAATTCAAAAAAAGCTGAACTAATCAATAATAATGGTTTTATGTCGGTGAAAATTAACAAAGGTAATAGTCAAGTAATTCTTATCTTTGATAATAGAGATTTAAATCAAAATATTAAGTCATTAAATAAATTTCTTACAAATGATTAAACAAAGATATATGAACAAAGTACTAATTTTTTTATTTCTACTAATTAACCTATTTCAACTTCAAAAGTCAAATATCGAGAAAATTAATACATGGTGTTTTGGTTTTTGTGGTTCCTATATGCAAAATTTAACTTACCTAATATCTTTAACTATAATTTTTTCGTTTTTAATTTACTTGTTTATTAAATTCGTTAATAATTCAAACTTTATATGGCTACTTTTAATTCCAATAATATACCCAATATTTCCAAGTAAAGGCAATGAAGATCGAGAATTGGGTTTAGCTTTTATGCAATCAAATGACATGGGCTTTCAGCTTCCTTGGAATGGAAATATTTATACAGAGCAGTACCTTTATAATTTAATTTTTAAAAATCTCGCTCTACTTTTTGAAAGTTATAATAATTTTGTATATTTTTCAAGATTTTTAATTGGTATAACATTTATTTATTCAATAAGTAAAATATTTAAAAATTTTGAAAAACTTAATGTTATTTTTAGTATTTATTTAGCTAACATTTTTTCACTGTCTTTTGGGGGAGAATATTTGCTTCTAGGTGCCTCTCCTAGAACACTGGCCTACTCATTTGGATTCTTGACAATTTATTTATATAAAAAGAAAAGTAAGTGGTATTTATTATGCTCAATGTTTACTGGATTATTTCACTTACATGTGTATTATTTAATGATTTTACCTTTTTTATTTTTTCATTCACTTTTTAAAAAAAGCTATAAAACAACCTTTATGAATATAATTGCAGCTGGCACGTTGCTGACTTTTTTTGTTGCTGATATATTTAACTTACAATCAAGATCTAGCTTTATCAGCAATGCTTTACTTAAAAACACAAATGGAGTTTATATCAGTAGAGTAATAGCAGAAGAGGTTATTCCTTTCCATGTAAGACCGTTTAATTTTGATAATTTAAATAATTTTATTGGAATTAATGATTTCTGGAATTTAGGTTTTATTAATTTTGGAATAATTCTTTTAATTTACATTTATACATTCAAAAGTCAACGTAATGACTATTCATTAATTATCAATTTAAATCTAATAGCTATATTTCTAGCTTTATTGATTTCTTTCTTTGATGTAAATGGTTTTTTTATAATTTTATATCTATTTAAAACCGCGATTTTTTTATCGTTATTTTTATTTATACACAGTCAATTTAAAATTAACATACCCATAACTGCTTTAATTTTTTCTTTAATTTTTACGAATTGGTTTTTTCAATTTTCTGCAAGCTATTTAGCATTAGAAACAAAAGAAAATAAGTTTTTATTAATAGAAGAAACTACTGTAAAAAATTCTATCGTTGTGATAGATAATGAATTACGAAGAAGCTTTTCTTCATCATTCATTCAGCTAAATATCGAAGAATATTTTACTGGTAATAATTTAATGAACGATAAAGAAGTAATATTACGTGAAAGGTTAGATTTTTCATCTAATTCATTCTGTGAAGAATTAAATTCTGATCAAAAATATACTGTTATTAGTCCTGTACAACTTAACTGTAAAGAATATTACTTGTTCTCAGTAAATTCAAACTTTGGCAATTTAGGAATTCAAGGTGATCCATTTTTTAGATATTTTGACTATGATCCTAAAGCCGAGGTGTACTGTCAGAGTGATTGTTTAAGATTTTACTCAAATAACTAATCAGAACTTTGTATAACTCCAATTTTTCGAAGACCTTCAGAAGCCTCTGGAAAAGTTGTTTTTACATCTCCTTGTGTTTTAAACCATTCTGTATATTTCTTTATCCCATCTTCAATTGAATATTTTGGAGACCAATTATATTCTTTTAATTTTGAAGCGTCATGTATAAAATGTCTTGAGTCTCCATATCTAAATTCTTCAGAAATTTTTGGTTCTACATTGCTATTTAATTCATTA
>Ga0310343_10001854_pt1 | contig 10957 bp, 10 predicted proteins | sample HC15DNA2025_MG_FD_203519 | JGI IMG/M metagenome (GOLD analysis project Ga0310343, IMG submission 203519) | Marine microbial communities from station ALOHA, North Pacific Subtropical Gyre - HC15-DNA-20-25_MG | ecosystem: Environmental > Aquatic > Marine > Oceanic | place: Pacific Ocean: North...
AGTACCTTGACCAAAGAGAGCGCCTGAAATCATAATGATTCCAACTAGCGCACCAAGAATCGAACGATTCATAGTTAACTCCTTTTTCTCGGTTATCTTCATATATTAATATATTAACTCAGGATACACGCGAGTATCCTACGAGGAATTTCTCCTTTTAAATTTTAAATTCCAAAGGATAATTATTATTTATTAAAATTTTTTAAAACTTATAATACCTATATTTTTTTTATTAAGTTTTCAGATGGAATTTTTGGACTTAAAAACTCAGCAAAAGCGAATTAGAAAACCTCTCGAGAAAAGAATAAATAAAATTCTTGATCATGGTGCTTATATCATGGGACCCGAAGTATTTGAACTGGAGGAAAAATTAGCTGATTATTGTGGAGTAAAACATGCTATTTCATGTTCATCTGGTACTGATGCACTATTAATTCCATTAATGGCTTGGGGCATTGGTCCAGGAGATGCAGTCTTTACAACACCTTTTACTTATGTTGCTACAGCTGAGGTAATTTCAATTTTAGGTGCAACTCCGGTATTCGTAGATGTTTATGAATCAACTTATAATATTGATTGTGAAAAATTAGAAATTGAAATCAATAAAGTTATTGAACAAGGAAAGCTAACACCCAAAGCAATCATCCCTGTAGATTTATTCGGATTACCTGCAAGGTATAGACTTGTAGATAAGATTGCTAAAAAATATAATTTGAAAGTGATTGAAGATGCAGCTCAAAGTTTTGGAGGCTCAATCAGAGATAAAAAAGTTGGTGTATTTGGAGATGTTGCCGCTACCTCTTTTTATCCAGCTAAGCCCTTGGGTTGTTATGGAGATGGTGGTGCAATTTTTACAAATGATGACAATTTAGCAGAGGAATGTAAAGCTATACGTATTCATGGAACAAAATCAGATAAATATAATAGTGAAATGATTGGTCTAAATGGTAGGCTTGATAGCATTCAAGCTGCTGTACTTTTAGAAAAGCTTAATATCTTTGATGATGAACTTAAAATGAGAAATGAAATTGATAATTATTATAGAAAATTTCTTAATAATGCACAATATCATCCAAAAAATTATAATTCTGCTCATGCGCTTTTCTCAGTCACTCTTAATAAAAACAGTCAAAGGGATGCTTTAATAAGTAGGTTATCAAGAGAAAATATACCTTCTGTAATTTATTATAAATTTCCTATTCATTTAATGAAAGCTTTTTCTTATTTGGGATATAAAAAAAATGATTTACTTGTATCAGAAAAACTATCAAAAACAATTGTTAGTTTACCAATGCATCCTTATCTTGCCTTCGATGACATTAATCAGATTGTTCAGGTTTTAAGGAGTATTCAATGAAATATATTGTGACTGGTGGAGCAGGATTTATTGGAAGTAACTTGGTTGATTTATTAATTGATGAAGGACATGAGATAGATGTGATAGATAATTTTTCCTCAGGCAAGAAAGAAAATTGTAATGAAAAAGCAAAATATCATAATATAGATATATCTGATCAATCCAATTATGATGAATTAAAAAAAATCCTTGCAAAATCAGATGGAGTTTTCCATCTAGCTGCACTTCCAAGAGTACAAGAGTCAATCGATAATCCACTTCATTTTGAAAAAAATAATACTTTGAGCACCATCAATATTTTAAAAGCTTGTGCAGATATGAACGTTAAACGTTTAGTTTATAGCGCATCATCCTCTGCATATGGCAATACAATCAATTTACCGTCAAAAGAAGAAGATCCTATTGACCCTATATCTCCGTACGCGATGCAAAAGTATTATGGTGAAGTAGCATGCAGAATGTTTGCAAATGTGTATGGAATCGAAACAGTTTCATTAAGATATTTTAATGTATATGGTGAAAGACAAAGTTTGGAAGGCGCTTATGCTTTAGTAATGTGTGTTTTTGCAAGGCAAAGGTTGAATAATGAGCCAATGACTATTAGAGGAGATGGAGAGCAAAGAAGAGACTTTACTCATGTTAAGGATATTGCAAAAGCTAACCTTCTGGCTATGACTTCTGAAAAAGTTGGCGCCGGAGAGGTTATAAATATTGGTAATTCAGATAATAGATCAGTTAATCAGATAGCTGCAATGATTGGAGGACCAACAGTGACAGTTGATCCTGTTGTTGAACCAAGAGAAACTTTAGCAAATAATTCAAAAGCTAAAAATCTATTAGGCTGGTCACCATCAGTTATAATTGAAGAATGGGTTCCAAAATACAAAAAAGATTTAGGAATATAATGTCAAAGAAAATATTAATTACCGGAGGAGCTGGATTTATTGCACATCATGTTATTGATAAAATATTATCTACAACTGACTGGGAAATTATAACGTTAGATAGGCTAGATTTTAGTGGAAATTTGAATAGATTGAATGAAGTTGTAACTTCGTATGATGAGCATGAAAGAAAGAGGGTTAAGGTAGTTTATCACGATCTCAAAGCAGAGTTAAATCCTGAAATAAGTGCTTCCATCGGTAAAATTGATTTAATTGCCCATCTAGCTGCGGGTTCTCATGTTGATAGATCCATAAAGTATCCTCTAGAATTTGTTAAGGATAATGTTTTAGGTACAGCTCATATTTTAGATTTTGCTAGAAAATGTGATAATCTTGAAAGATTTGCATATTTCAGTACCGATGAAATCTTTGGTCCTGCTCCTTCAGGAGTAAACTATAAAGAGAACGATAGATATAACTCTACTAATCCATACTCAGCTTCAAAGGCAGGAGGTGAAGAGCTTGTAGTTGCTTATGAAAATACATATGGATTACCTTCTTTTATTACACACACAATGAATGTTTTTGGAGAAAGACAAAATCCTGAAAAATACATTCCAATGGTTATCAAAAAGGTAAGGGATAATGAGCTTGTAACGGTGCATGCTAATAGTGAAAAAACTCAAGCTGGATCAAGGCATTATATTCATGCAGAAGATGTTGCTGATGCTCTCTTATTTCTTTTTAAATATAATTTTTCACTTTTTAAGGCGGATAACACTGGAGCTAAATGCCAAAAATTTAATATTGTTGGCAAAGATGAAATTGATAATTTAGAACTTGCTAAATTTATTGCCACTTGCCAAAATAAAGATTTGAATTATGAAATGGTTGATTTTCATTCTCAGAGACCTGGACACGACTTAAGATACGCACTTGATGGGACTAAGATGAGAGATATGGGCTGGACACCAGATTCAGCATACGATAAATTGAAGTCGACAATTGATTGGACTCTAAAAAATGATAGATGGCTTAAAATATAATATTTGTAAACAAGATTTTATGGACTAAATTGTTTGAAATGAAAATTAACTGTACTGTATTAGTTCTTTTTATGTCTGTTCTATTTTCACAGGTATCATTATCTGATGTTAGAGAAATGAGCAACGAACAGCTTGATTTAATTAGACAGGAATTAAATAATCAAAATCTAGAAATTGATAATCAAAACATCGAACCTGAAGATAGTAAATTATCAGTTGTAGAAGTAAATGTTTCAAACGATGAATTTGTAGATGAGGATTACTTTGGTTATAAATATTTTCAGAGAGATATTAGTTTTTTTGACAACGTTCCAGTCCCCCAAAATTTTATTTTTGGTCCTGGTGATGAAGTGATTATCTCTGTTTGGGGTGAAACAAACTTTAGGAAATCTTTTACTGTTAATAGGGAAGGTTTAATCTATTACGAAAAAATAGGATTTTTAAATTTATCAAATAAAACTATATCTGAATCTCAAATATATCTTAAAAATGAATTCTCCAAAATTTTCTCTACTTTAAAAGGTAATAATAGTAAGTCTAATTTATTATTAGAGGTTGGACAGTTGAAATCAATCAATATATATTTTACTGGACAAGTTTCTAATCCAGGAGTACATCTTATTCATCCATTTTCAGATCTTTTTTCTGCACTTGTTCAAGCCGGTGGAATAAATCAGAATGGTTCTCTTAGACATATTAAAGTGTTGAGAAATAACAAAGTAATTAAAAGTGTAGATTTTTACAGTTTTTTCCTTCAAGGGGCAAATAATTTTGATAATTTAAAATTAATAGATGGCGATATTATCCATGTACCAACTGTATCTCAGCGAGTTGAAATTTCCGGTGAAGTATTAAACACAGGATTTTTTGAGCTGCTTGAAGATGATACGATATCTGATTTAGTTAGATTTGCTGGTGGCTATACAAAAGATGCAAGCCAATCAGCAATTTTGAATCTAATAATACCTATATCAAAAAGATTATCAGATGATAATGCTATATCAAGCTTAAACCTAAATTCTGATAGATACGAATCATTTAATTTGAACAACGGTGACTCAGTTAATATTCTTCCAATTTCAAGTGTTGAATCAACTGTGGATGTACTCGGTAGAGTAAAAATTCCAGGACAATATTCATATAATTCGTCTCTCAAAGACGTTCTTGATTTAGCTGGTGGTTTTAATGATCCTATTTTCAGGCAAACAATTAATGAAGATGAAATACTTGTATTAAGAAAAGATTCATCAAGTTTTTACTCAAAGCAATTTATCATAAAGTATGACGAATCTGGAAATTTTAGTTTAAAACCAGAAGATAAAATTCTAGTTTACGAAGATATTAATTACCGAAATAATTTTACTTATAGGATTGAAGGTGAAGTTAATAAGCCAGGAACTTATCCTTTATTAAAAGGTATTACGCTTAAAGAAGCCATTCGTAAAGCTGGAGGTTTGACAGAGTTGTCGACAATAAGTAATATTGTTGTTGAACAAGAATTTACGGAAATAGATGAATTTAATGAGTTGAATACGTTTACTAAAAATGTAGCTAATGCTTCTTTAGATTTTGAATTAGGATCCAATTCTATTGTTACTGCTTTACCATTTGAAAATGTGGTTAGTGTTGAAGGTAACGTATTTAATCCAGGTTTAGTTGCTTTTGAAAGAGGGCTTACAATGAGTAAAGCTATTATCCAAGCTGGAGGCTATAAACCATATAGTATGAAGAGAAGTGCATATGTTAGAAAATCCAACGGAGAAGTTGATAAAGCAAATATATTTCTTGGCAGAACCAAAAGATTAAATCCTGGCGATACGGTAGTTGTACCAGTCGATCCTAACCCCGATGAATTTGATATTACAACTTTTATCTCAGACTTATCTACAACGCTTGCTAATATTGCTGCAATTCTCTTAATTGTAGACAATCAAACTGATTGATTATAACATGAAACTAGTTCTTCTCCGTCACGGTGAAAGTAAATGGAATTTAGAAAACAGGTTTACCGGATGGAAAGATGTTCCTCTAACTGATAACGGAATAAATGAAGCAAAATTTGCAGGAAATCAATTAGTTAAATCAAATATAAATATAAAGCATATTCATACTTCATTACTTAATAGAGCGATAGAAACTACTAATTTAGTTGCAAGAATTATTAATTTTTCAAATCAGGATATTAAATATGATTGGAGATTAAATGAAAGACATTATGGTGCTCTACAAGGTTTAAATAAATCTGAAACCGCAGCAAAATACGGAGAAAAACAAGTACATATCTGGCGAAGAAGTTACGATATACCTCCTCCACTTCTAAGCGAAGACGACAGTCGTCATCCCAAATTCAATATTAAATTTAAAGATATAGGTGTTGATCTTCCGATAGGTGAGAGCTTAAAAGATGTAATTAAACGATTAAATCCATTTTGGATAGAATACTCAAACAAGATTATGAAAATGAAGAATGATAACCTTATTGTGGCACATAGTAATTCTCTGCGAGCTATAGTAAAAATATTAGATAAATTGTCAGATGAAGAAATTATGTCTGTCAATATCCCTACAGGTGTACCTTTGGTATACTCATTTGATAATAATTTTAATATTATCCATAAGGAATACTTAATTGATGAGGACAAGCTAAAAGAAAAACAAAAAATAGTTGCTAATCAAGGAAAAGCAAAATGAATTTAGATTTTTCAAATATTAAAGTTTTATTAATAGGTGATTTTATGATAGATCATTACATCATAGGAACATCGAAAAGAATGTCACCAGAAACTAGCCAAGTCCCCGTTGTTCTTCCTAAAGAAGAATATTCTATTCCAGGTGGTGCAGGTAATGTTGCTATGAATATGTGCGTTTTTGCGGGACAAAAAAGTTATCGTGATAATATGTATTTTGAGGGCAAACCTTTTATATTTTGTGTTGGTGCTGTTGGGCATGATAAAATGGGGAATGAACTACTTTCTATTCTGAAAGGAGGCACCATTAGAAAAGATTTTGAAAGTGATGGTACTATAGAATTCATTCATTATCACGATCAAATAGACATATCAAATATAATTAAAGGTGATTTACCTATGTATGACTCAATGGACCCTAGAAGTATACATGATAAATTTAGAGGATATATTGAAACAACAGTTAAAGAAAGAACTTATTTAAATGATAAACAAATTTATCGTTTGGATAGAGAAAGATTGTTAAATCAAAGTTATAATGAAGATTTAAATAATTTAATTACTAAAAATATCATTGGAAAAGACATAGTAGTTTTATCTGATTACAATAAAGGCGTTTTGAATGAAATAACTATTCCTCATATATTGTCAGAAGCCAAGAAAAATAAAATTCCAGTAATTATAGATCCAAAGAAAGATGATTTCACATTATATGAGGGTGCAGACATTATAACACCAAACTTAAATGAATTAAATCGAGCATCTAAAACTGATATAAATGATGACAAATCTATCATTGAAACATGTAATAAACTAATTGAGAAACATAACTTTAATTTTATTTTAGCAAAAAGAGGCAAAAGAGGAATATCAATTGTAGGTAAAAATAATTTTGTGAAACAAATTCAAGCGCACGCTGTTGATAACCCTGATGTTACAGGAGCAGGAGATACTGTAATTGCTTCTTTTTCTTTGGCGTATGCAAAATTAGGTGATGTTGAGCTTGCTGCTAAAATAGCAAATGCTGCAGCATCAATAGTTGTAAGTAAAAAGGGGACTGCGGTAGTAGAAACAAAAGAAATAGAATCTTTATTTACCAAATAATTTTTTTCTTATCTTAGTTGCTGAAATTTTGCTTATATCTGAAGGTGGTACATGTTCAATGATATCATATCCAACACCTCTGCCATAATTAACTGATTCAATATCAGGTATAATAATTACTTTAACTTTTTTAGAATCTATTAAGTCTTGCAATTCATTTTCAACATTGACTTTTACTTCTGCAGGATCATATGGATTTTTATCATCCTTGCTTACCTCACGGACACAAATTAAAACATTTTTACCTTCTTGAAGCCTCTGATCAATTAACCATCTATGCCCATTATGCCATGGTTGCCATCTACCGATAAACATTGAGTATTTCATTAAGACTCTCACTTTCATTTTTATTAGTTGTATCCATATCAATAAAGTTATCTACAGGCGGCTCATAATCTTCAACGAAAAATTTTTCTCTACCCCTTAATTCTGTAGTATGTAAATACACTTCGAGTACATTAAACTTAGATTTAAATTCTTCTCGCAAAAACCTGTATGGAGATACTAGTGAGATAATTGGAATACAATTTTTGTTTATAAGGTATGCAGCAATACTCATACCCAGTCTAATATTTGTTTCTCTACCTTTACGTGAATAGTCCTTATTCTGAAATAAGTCTCTTAAATCGTCGCCGTCAATATTAAAAACATTGTTATCTCCATCAGAAATTGAACTAACCAATAATTTAGCTAAAGTACTTTTCCCGCTAGCAGGTTGTCCTGTAAGCCAAATAGCCTGATAATTTTTTTTTAACATATACTTTCTTAAAAGTTATAAAATAGTGAAGTAAACATTTTTTCACTTTCAAAATTCGTTCCAAAATAAGTATGCAAACTATAGTTTCCAAAGTCTTTCTTGATAGTCAAAGTAGCTTCTTTGTAGTGTTTATTTGAAAAATCTTCTTTCAAACTTTCATAGTCTAAAGTATTACCGGTATAAGGATAAAACTCTTCGCTCTTAAGAAAGGATATTAAAAAAAAATTATGATTGTCTTCAAAAAATCCAATTGATACAAAATGTGCTTTTACTCTATTATTTTGAGGGGAAATAATCATATTTCCAATTGTTTGTCCATTGAAAACCCATCCTGGTCTATATGCACCACTCCAATAATATGAATCTAGACCTGGAGGATGTACTGAACCTCCTTGATATGTAGTTTTAAGATACTCATAAACAGATTTAACCTTGTCTTTTTGAATTTTAATACCCCATAATCCATCAAACCCATTCATTTTATCGTCAAGACTTAAACCGCTACCATCTTCAAAAAAATTTTGGTGATACATTTTTACTTGATACGAGTTATATTTTCTTTCAAGACTAAAATCCCACATACCAATACTTTCTCCAAGAGCATTAATTTGATCAGAATTTGTTGCATTATTATCCCCAGGATTTCCAAAAACTGCTCTAACAAAATCTTCCAACCTTTCAGGTTGTTTGCCATTGTCGGTTGTTTCACCTCCCCATATGACACTATGAGAAAGCCCAATGGAAAAAATATTTTTTAAAAATGTAGTTGAATAATATAATTTTTTTTCGTGTAAAAACGGTTTTTCAACCATGTATTTATTTCTATTTAATTGACCATGATAAAATGAAAAATTAACATTATGATTATTATACTTCTTCGTTGTGATAGTTCCTATTCGGGGCACACCTAATGCATTCCCACTTTCAATCATTGATCCGCTGCTTAAAAGAAAGTCTTCAGATGATTGAGTAGTATTAAATCTCCCTATAACAAGATTAGTATCTTTAAAATTATATTTAATAAATAGTTTTCGCGCTAAAACATTATTATCTGTGAAGAAAATATCGATTTCATATGAAAGATTTTCATTAGTTCCATTATATATAGGATTTATCATTAATGAATTATTTGTCAAACCTTGAAATTGCTTTGAAATAAATTTTGTATTAGTTGATCCGAAATGTAATCCAAAAGCCCTTTTTTCAATTTTATAATCACTTGAAAAAACTATGGAATGTAGAATAATTAAAGATAAATAAATTCTTTTCATTAACTACTTTTCGGATGGTTTGACATAAAATTTCCAATCCATTACTTCAATTTGAGCATGTTTATTGATACCAATTTTCCTAAACTCTTTTGATGGATAAACTCTTTTTATAGATCCATTTACAAGAAGATCAATTGGCATAATAAAATTATCATTAACATTTATCCACCTATAATGATAATTATTTTCATCTTGATAATATTCTAAAACAGGTTGATTTGGGCTGTAAAAATATTGCTCTGCAAAATACCAAAAGTCTTCCCCAGTTTTTTCTTCAACCTTGTTAAAAAAATCCCTTGTATTTGCAAATCCTTTGGCATTTTCCACCATAAATTCTTTTAGTATTTTAAACCATATTTCATCATTGTTTATCACACTTCTTAGAGTGTGCATTATCCATGCACCCTTCATATAAGTATCTCCATGAAGAGCCCAATGATTTTCATTTTCATTACCAACAATAGGTATTTCATTAACAATACGATTTTTGATTGAATTAAGATAGTGAACTCCAACTTCATAGCTATTAAATTTATCTTCAAAGTAAATTGACTCTGAATAAACCTGTAAACCTTCATGAATCCAGATGTGCGTTGGGTCAGATGCTGTAACGCTGTTACCAAACCATTCATGTCCAGTTTCATGAATGATCAGTGGATCGATAACTCCGTACATTGGCCAACTTTTACTCCTTACACCATTATACATACTGAATCCATTTCCATATGTTACTGCTGACTGGTGTTCCATCCCAAGATATGGAACTTCAATTAGTTTATAACCATCTTCATACCATTGATAATCGCCAAAATATTTTTCATAAAATCTTATTACTTCTTTTGATTGAGGAAAGAAGTTTGAAGCTAATTCTTTGTTGTAATCTAAAACATAATGGTTCATAAAATGCGTTTGATTATCTTTGATAAATGTATCTTGGACAGCTACATAATTACCAATTTGAACAGAAATGTTGTAATTATTTATTGGATTACCAACAAACCATTCATAAGAAGTTTTCTCACCAATATTTGTGACACTCCTCAATTTTCCATTACCTACCGCAACTAAATTTGAAGGAACTGTATAAGTCATTCTTACGCTATCACCTTCAGCTGTAATATGATCTTTATTGGGCCACCAAATTCTTGCTCCTTCTCCTTCACAAGATACAGCAATCCAGTCACGATTATCTTTATCTTTTGACCATGTAAATCCCCCAGCCCAAGGAGGATTATCTGCATTTTGGGGAACTCCATTATAATTGACTGTGAATTCAAAAAAATTATTTTTTGTTATAGTGTTTGGGAATTCTATTAATACAGCATCATATTCACGCTTGAAGGCAACCTCTTTATTTTGAAAAATAATGTTTTTGATGTTTAAGTTTTCAGCTAAATCAACTTGCAGTTGATCTATATCACTTTTACTCTCAGCTTTAATTGTTACAAAACCATCTAATGATTTGTTGTTAATATCAAAATCAATATTTATATCATAAAATGATACTCTATAAGATGAACGATTTTCATTCAAGTTACCTATTAAGAAGTTGTTAGGAGTTAATTCCGGTAAATTATATTGATTACCATGAGGCCTGTTTTCTTGACATGATAATAAGGCACAAATTAATAAGCTAAAAATTATTTTTTTCATAATAAGTCCTTGTTTTAAATACGTTATTTGCAAAAATGATATAATACAAAATAATGCAAAAAAGAAACCACAAAACAATAGCAAAAGCTTCTTTAATTATAAACAAAACATATACAATAGCTAGATAAAATATCCATTTAATCCATGTAGGTTGAGACCATAATTTCAATAATGAGTTCATTAGTTGTTTTCTTTTAA
>Ga0310343_10001855_pt1 | contig 10956 bp, 9 predicted proteins | sample HC15DNA2025_MG_FD_203519 | JGI IMG/M metagenome (GOLD analysis project Ga0310343, IMG submission 203519) | Marine microbial communities from station ALOHA, North Pacific Subtropical Gyre - HC15-DNA-20-25_MG | ecosystem: Environmental > Aquatic > Marine > Oceanic | place: Pacific Ocean: North...
GCAAATCCAAGGCAGGTATGTAAACTAATCCAGTTTCAGGATGAAACGTCATAGGGTGCCAGTTATGGCCACCTAACGGACCGGGCTTGACCCGCTTTTTCTCAGTGGCGTAGTGAGCCTGTGGATCTTCCACTGGTCTCCCTGTTTCTGAATCGACATGGGTCGCCCAGGTGATGGGCACATAAGCCTCTGCAGACAAGAATTCTCCGGTTTCTCTATCCAGCACATAGAAAAACCCGTTTTTCGGTGCTTGCATGATGACTTTGCGGGTTTCGCCTTGTAACTCAATATCGGCGAGTATCATATGTTGAACCGCTGTATAGTCCCAGGTATCGCCGGGAGTTGTCTGGTAATGCCATACCTTGGTTCCATCGTCTGGGTTGATCGCAACAATTGACGAAAGAAACAAGTTATCTCCGCCCCCTGGGCTTCTAATGTATCGATTCCAGGGTGATCCGTTTCCTACCCCGATGTACAACAGATTCAGGTTGGGGTCATACGCCATGGAGTCCCACACTGTTCCCCCGCCTCCTACCTCCCACCATTTCCCGCCTCTCCAGGTTGTGGCGGCCTCCTCCATTGCTTTGCTTTCGAAACCATCGTCTGGGTTTCCTGGCACCGTATAAAAACGCCACAGTTGTTCTCCGCTCGCCGCATCGTACGCCGTGACGAAGCCGCGCACTCCGTATTCAGCGCCCCCGTTTCCAATAATCACCTTTCCGTCCACGACCCTTGGTGCGCCTGTTATCGTATAGGGCTTATTCGGAGGAGTTGTTTTAACGCTCCAAGCGATAGTTCCGTCTCCGGCATTGAGGGCTATCAACCTTCCATCAATTGTCCCAACGAATATTTTTCCCTCCCACGCCGCGACTCCCCTGTTGACCACATCGCAGCAAGCGTATCGTCCCCAGGATCGAGGCACTTCAGGATCGAATTCCCATAGGATTTCTCCAGTACGCGCATCGTGAGCCCAGACCGTTGACCAGGTTCCCGAATTAAACATGACACCATCAACGACGATGGGCGTGGATTCCAGTCCGCGCTTTGTATTGGTTTCCCAAGACCAAGCTAAACCTAGTTCACTAATGTTTGTATCGTTGATTTGTTTGAGAGGACTGTGTCTTTGCTCATCGTAAGTTCTGCCGGTTGAAAGCCAGTTCTTAGGGTCTGCCTCAACAATCGATTCTGTATTTACCTTCGTAACTGATGCACTGATAGCTACTGATCGATCACCTTGAAATTGGGATTCGGTGACTACACCGCCGTGCGTCGACGCTGATATTGGCTCATCAGAACACGCTGCTAACCAAAAGAAGGCTATTGAAATCAATACGGCCAGGTTTACCTTGATCATTTTATACCTCAGAAACTGATTACCGCTTCCGACATAATATGCGATCTTTAGCGTTGTGCTAAGCCCTATAGTAGACTTCCTCCGGTAAGGTTTTTGGAAGGTTTTATGAAAAGTTTTAGTAAAGATCTTTACTGGGTAGCCTTGGCATATTTTCTCGCGATCTGTGCAGCAGCAGCTGTAGTTATAACGGTCGACGAACCATCACCTCTTTTGCAAGCGTTCTATGCAGATGTTGCCGCTACATTAGTCATCTTTGGATTTGGCACGGTGTTTCGTAATTCGTCCTTCTACGATCCCTACTGGTCTCTGACCCCACCAATATTGTTACTTTACTGGGGTAAAGATCTTGTGCTGACAGATCCCAGGATGGGTTTTCTTTTTTTGATTACGTTATTTTGGTCCCTACGATTGACACATAACTGGATGCGTAGCTGGTCTGGGCTTGATCATGAAGACTGGAGGTATAGAAACTTCAAGGATCGTTTCGGCTCCTTTTATCCACTTGTTGACCTTTTTGGTATTCAACTAGCGCCAACCCTAATGGTGTTTTTAGGCTGTCTACCTTTTTACTGGCTTGCGACGGCAGAAGTTTCGGCATGGACATTTTTGGATTACTTTTGGGTGGTAATTGGCTTTGTGGGGGTATACTTAGAAATGCGGGCCGACAATGTGCTCAAAGATTTTAGAATTACCAATAACGTTAAGGGCAAAGTCCTTGATTATGACGTTTGGGGTTTATGCAGACACCCTAATTATTTGGGAGAACTCAGTTTTTGGTTTGTTATTGGTTCGGCCGGATTTCTTGGCACAAAAGATCCCCTTGTCTGGATTGGATTTTTGGTGATGTTGGCCTTGTTTGTGTTTTATTCGGTTCCCGCGCTCGATAAAAAATTAATGGAGTCAAAACCCGATTATGAGAAATATAAAGAGTCTGTTGGGAGTTTGATTCCAATAAAAAAACGAAGAGCTGACGGTGGTTTGCAAGGCAAATGATGAAAAAGTTACTTTTAACGGTTGGTATTCTGTTAACTCTTTTTGCTTGCGGTGATGTGGTTGAGGTCACCCCAGAACTACGAGAGGCCGCCGATGGTTATCTGACCCTGTTGGATAGAGATCAAAACGAAGAAGTGTGGCATCGGTCTGCAACCATATTTAAGGAAAGCGTTACGCTTGACGCCTGGACTAAACAGGTAGAGCGCCTAAAAAAGCCGCTGGGTAAGGCGAAGACCAGAATGCAGAGAGACGCAATTGGGCAGCAAGATCCAGCGAATCACCCACCAGGTGAATACGTAATGATGAATTTTGAAACTGGTTTTGAACACGACGAGGTGCTTGAGACTCTCGTTTTATTTAGACAAGATCAAAAGTGGCTACTGGCTGGCTACTTCCTAAAGTAGCTATTATCTAAGAGTTATTCTTAGGAGGGACTAACCATTTTCCCTCTATTTTGGGAGTAGCATGGAGTGTTTCTAGGAAGGCCTCCAGTTGCCACAATTCCCAAGGCCATAGTTTTAGGGGTTTAGCTTCGTTGTGCCCAATCATCGCATCTGGAGCTTCATTGTAATGGTTCAATACTTCCGCCAAAGATTGCTGTTGCCCGGCGTGACCGTAGGGCGCAGTTAGTTTTAAGTTTCTTAGTGAGGGGGTGCGAAACGAGCCGACGAGTTCTTTGGTCGAACTCGCATACAACAGCTCCATACATGCACCGTTGTCATCGCTAAAGGCATTAAGACAATTAAAAGGGTCTTGCCTGACGATATCTATTCCCCGTTTACGTCCGAGGTCAGGCAATTTGCCAGGGGAGGATAGTAATCCCGTATTGTGAAAAGCATTGTTAGCTAACAGGGGACCATTGTGACAGTTCGTGCAGTCGGCTTTGCCGATGAATAATTTTAGCCCCAGTTTTTCTTGGCTGGTTAAAACGTTTGAGGAAGTATTCTTCTGATTGGAATTTAAAGATTTTACATAATCATCAAACCGGCTAGCCCCAGGTTTTAGCATCCTCTGATAAGCAGCCAGGGCTTTTCCTAAATTTGCGAACACTTCGTTAATGGTGAATTGGTCGCTCTTCGCCATGCCTGACCAGAGCGCTTTATTTTCCGGGGTTTCGAAAGGCCCGTATATGTCGGGGAACCTCTCGCTGTCGTTAATTTCTGGAGTTTTGCCAAATACCGCTTTGTACGACCCTCTATAATCGGGGTCGTTTAGAATTAACTTGGCGTAGAACATCCTATTGCCCCCGTGCTCAGCTTGATCTTCCAGTGGCGAGAGCGCCTGTGACCATTGGCTATCTTTTCTGCCATCCCAGTAGAGCCAGGGACTGTAGGAAACGCCTATAAGGCTAGGCGCGTTTCGAGCCGAGATGCCTATCGCTCTGCTGGTTTTTAATCCATCCGTAAAGGCTAGACTTGGGTCGTGGCAGGTCGCGCAGGACACCTTACCATTTGAGCTCAACCTTTGATCGAAGAAAAGTTGATGGCCCAGTGTTCGAGCTTCTTTCCTATCAGCAACCAGGTTTGTAGGGTCTGCAGGGGGTGATTCGGGGAGGTTCTCAATCCAAAGCGAATTAATTTGGTCCAGCTCTGCCGATGACCATTGATCAGCCGCTTGAAAGCCAGACCACAAGTAGTAGCCGGCAATGGTGAGCGCGGAAGCTGTAACTAAGAAGGAAACGAAGACGAGAAAGAATTTTTGGATTGAGGGTTTCAGAGGTTAAACCCTATTACTATTTCATCCGTTGTGGAGTCTGTGTCGATTCTAATGGCGACCTCCCAATAACCCCTCATGTGGAATTTCATGCCATCGACCTGATACTGATTTTGCGAATTTTTTTCCGCAACCTTGGGTGTGGTTTGCATGCCGTGGTCGTGCAATGGCATGCCGCCGTTAATGGAAATTCGCAGGTTTTTTTCGGTAGATCCTTCACTGGGATGGATGGTCAAGAGCCAGCTGTGAATCTGATTGATGCCTATTGGCGCTAAGGAGGGGGTCACGTCAATGACGTAGTTTTCGTTTGACCCTCTCAGATTGTTTGTGGCACCAGGTTGAGCTAGAGCAGGTAATGACTGCATCGCGATTACGATACTCATTACGCTCAACACTGGAAGGAGTGTTGCTCTTGATCTATATCGCTTAAACCCCAGAAAACTGAGCCAGCCTAAAAAAATGGTCATTATAATGGTGAAGACCGCGATATCCTGAGCGTCTCCTCCCGTGAAGCCTGTTTCAAAGGGAAAAACAGCGGTGTAGGTCTTTGAGGTGTTGTCGTCCCGCGCAGTGACAACACCGATAAACTCGCCCTCTTGGTCAAACTCATGCATTACCGCGAAGACGTCGGGGTTTTTAAGAGGCGGCTGGTAGAAAACTGTGACAGCCGCAATATCGTCGAGTCGATCGACGTCTTCTTTATTTGCAAAAGAGCCGTTGCCCGTGGTGTTTTCGATGATCCTAAAATCCACCTCCAAACTTTCAAGACCATCATGAAGGTACTCGAGTACAAAGATACTCTCTCCTGTATCTGGCAAGTCCTCGCAAAATTGTTCGTGCTGTCGGCTCTCTGGTTGGAATACTGTGAAGTGAGCTTGATAAAACCCGACTTTGATTAGGCAAATGTCTTCTTCCAGAACAACCCCTCCATGAGGGAATGCGGTAACTGGGGCGAGCACCATGGAAAATAGTGATATTCTCAAGAGGCTAGCTAAATGTGCGAAAGAGCATTGCATCGTTGATCTTATGACCCAATATTATTGCCTTGAAAGATGAGAGTTATGGTTTGTCCAAAAGTGATATTATCAAGTCTTGTTGCAGGGTTGGCGCCTAAATTAGAGAACAGGCAGGACATATTGTCATTGTAGGAACACAGGGCCCCGGAATGATTTATGGTAAAACCGATGTGGATTGTGAAAGATGTCAAAATAGTTAGTGGTTTGGTCGCTCTGGTTTTGGCGGGATATTGCCCAAACTTAGTATCTCTAGAGATCGGCGAACAAGCGCCTAATTTCAAGCTGGCAGTTTTATCAGGTGCTCAAACGCAGAATAAGAATATAGTTCCGATTGGTTCCGAGGAAAAAGGGGCCTATCGCTTGGTCGAGTTGCGAGATTATCTTGGTGCGGTCGTTTACGTTGATTTTTGGGCTTCTTATTGCTTGCCTTGCAGAGAATCCTTCCCCTTGCTCAGTGAGCTAAGAGATCGATTCGACCGACAAACTTTTGAAGTAATTGCAGTGAGCAATGACGTAGACCCTAGGGACGCAAAGCGCTTCACAGAAACCTATAAAGTATCTTTTCCGTTATTGAGTGATCCTTCCGGATACGTAGCTAAAACATATGGGGTCAAGGCTTTGCCGATGGGCTTTTTGATTGACGAGCAAGGAGTCATTCAAAAGGTGCACGAAGGTTTTCAAACAGAAGATATCCATGATATTCTAGCTACCGTTTTAGAGTTCTCTTCTCGCCTAGATTAGAGAAGTAAGACGTCAACGGGACAGATAGGAAAACAGGAAGCCGAGGATGCGCTCTTCAGGCTGCTTGTAGGTGTTTAGTGTTGCGAATTGACGCCTGGTGTTAGTTGAGCCAGCCGCGCTATGAGGCGTTTCGTGAAGAGATGGAAACTGGCAGGCTGTAACGTTGTGCTAACAGATAATGAAAGGTTAGTTGGAAAAGAAGGTGCAAAATAAATGATTCTAGTTGTGATGATTGTATTGTTGGTTGCGGGCTCCTTGGCATTTCATTTTTTGAGCCCTTGGTACCTGACTCCCCTTGCCTCCAACTGGGATATGATCGACTTAACGCTAGACATCACTTTCTGGGTGTGTGGTATCGTTTTTGTCGCGATCAACATGTTTATGGCTTACTGCGTATGGAAGTATCGATATAAAGAAGATGCTCGCGCTGAGTACGAGCCTGAAAATAAAAAATTAGAGGTATGGCTGACTGGGATTACTGCTATTGGTGTTACGGTTATGCTGGCGCCTGGGCTCGTAGTATGGGCGGATTTTGTAACGCCTCCAGACGATGCAGACGAAATCGAAGTAGCGGGCCAGCAGTGGCACTGGACTTTCCGTCTTCCTGGAGAGGATGGCGAATTCGGTGCAGTGGAGTCAAGGTACGTAAGTGTTGATAACCCGTTTGGGATGGAGCGAGATGACCCTAAAGGACAGGATGATGTTCTTATTTACAGTCCAACGATTCATATTCCAAAGGATCGGCCTGTTCGAATGTGGCTTAGGGCAAAGGATGTGTTACATAATTTCGCGGTTGCTCAATTCAGGGTCAAGATGGATATGGTTCCTGGATTAGTCTCTTATCTCTGGTTTACGCCAACCAGGACGGGAAATTTCGAGATTTTGTGCGAGGAGCTTTGCGGTGTGGGCCATCATACGATGCGTGGAATGGTTATTGTTGATGAGCAAGAAGACTATGATGAGTGGTTGGCTCAACAGCCAACCTATGCGGAAATTTTGGCCAAAGCGCCGGGTGATGCAGTAGCGGGACAGGCTGCATATGCAGTATGCGCATCTTGCCATGGTCAGCAGGGCGAAGGTAATCAGCAATTGAACGCGCCGAAGCTAGCAGGCCAAGAAGACTGGTACTTGAGAAGACAGCTTGAGTATTTCAAGACGGGCGTTCGAGGAACGGGCCCTGGCGACACCTTCGGCATGGCAATGGGCCCGATGGCGAATACTTTGGTTGACGAAGCGGCGGTAGAAAACGTGATTGCCCATATCCAGACTTTCCCAGATGTCCCGCCAACGAAGACAGTTGTTGGAGATATCGAGAATGGCAAGGATATCTATAACACTTGCGCGGTGTGTCACGGACAGCAGGGTGAAGGTTATGCATTCATGAATGCGCCAAGACAGGCGGGTCTTGATGATTGGTATTTGGTGACCCAGTTAAAGAATTTCAGATCAGGCGCTAGGGGTGCTCACTCTGGCGATGCCTACGGTATGCAGATGAATATGATGGCAGCAATATTGAACACGGACCAGGCTATTAACGATGTAGTGGCTTATATAAATACATTAGAAGGCCCGGTAGAACAAACTAACGAATTAGCAGTAGTGGAGTAAAAATAATGGCAGACGTTATTCACGACGCGGTAGATTACGTCCCACCGTTGGTGGTGGAGGAAGAAGAGCTTTACCACGCCAAGACTTGGCTTGGTAAGTATGTGTTTTGTCAAGACGCTAAGGTAATTGCAATTCAATACAGTTGTGTAGCGATTGGAATTGGCCTGGTAGCACTTGGCTTGTCGATAGCGATGAGATTGCAAATCGCATTCCCCGACACCTTTGCTTTCATCGATCCTACGAACTACCTTCAGTTTGTGACGATGCATGGCATGATCATGGTGATTTACTTGCTAACCGCGCTGTTCTTAGGCGGGTTTGGTAATTATATGATACCGCTGATGCTGGGTGCCCGAGACATGGTGTTTCCGTATGTAAATATGGTGAGTTTTTGGGTCTACTTTGCGGCCGTCTTGATTTTGGTCGCGAGCTTCTTCGTTCCTGGCGGAGCTTCTGGAGCGGGGTGGACGCTTTATCCCCCGCAGGCGATTATGCCTGGGACGCCTGGAACGGACGGGGGCATCATATTGATGTTGTTGTCTTTGGCCCTATTTATTGTTGGATTTACGATGGGCGGCCTTAACTACGTCACCACTGTGCTACAGCAGCGTACGCGTGGTATGTCATTGATGCGCATGCCTCTTACGATTTGGGCCATCTTCATAGCAACGATCCTCGCTTTATTGGCGTTTCCAGCATTGCTAGTAAGCGCAATCATGATGTTGTTGGACAGACTTCTTGAGACTAGTTTCTTTATGCCTGCGATCATCTCTGCTGGCGGCCAGACCGATTACGATGGTGGTAGCCCGGTGCTATTCCAACACCTGTTTTGGTTCTTCGGACACCCTGAAGTGTATATCGTAGCTCTTCCTGCTTTTGGTCTTGTCTCTGAAATATTGAGCGTTCATGCACGAAAAGCGATATTTGGCTACCGAATGATGGTTTGGGCTATTGTAGCGATTGGCGCATTGAGCTTCATAGTATGGGCGCACCATATGTATGTGAGTGGGATGAATCCTTACTTCGGATTCTTTTTTGCGACGACAACGTTGATTATTGCGGTGCCTACAGCGATTAAAGTTTATAACTGGGTATTGACGTTGTGGCGGGGTAACATCAAGTTGACTGTCCCCATGCTGTTCGCGATTGGTTTCATATTCACCTTTATTAATGGTGGCTTGACTGGTTTGTTCTTGGGGAATGTTACCATCGACTTGCCGCTTTCTGACACCTACTTCGTGGTTGCTCATTTCCATATGGTTATGGCGGTCTCGCCGGTCCTGGTTGTTTTTGGGGCAATCTATCATTGGTATCCGAAAATCACCGGACGCATGTTTAATGACAAGCTTGGTAGAATTCATTTCTGGTTCACTTTTGTGGGCTCTTATGCGATTTATTACCCGATGCACTACCTCGGCTTAGAAGGTATGCCAAGGCGTTATTTCTCCTATGGAGACACTGAGTTTATCTCTGCGTCATCTGCAGACTTGAATGTCGCGATTTCTATCGCAGCCATTTTTGTTGCAGCTTCGCAGATCTTCTTTTTTTGGAATATGATCCATAGCCTCTTTAAAGGCGAAAAGGCAGATCCTAATCCTTGGGGTGCGACCACTTTGGAGTGGCGAACTCCTCAGACCCCTCCAGGCCATGGAAATTTCGACGAGCTTCCGCTGGTTTATCGGTGGGCATACGATTACAGTGTTCCCGGCTATGAGCAGGATTTTATTCCTCAGGACGTGTCCCCGGCTGAAGCCGAAAAAATGGCCAAGCGGGTTGAATAAGGACTAAGAATGCAGTGGACTCTCTTATTTCTCGCGCTCTTGATGGGGGTGGTTGTCTGGTGGCTTATACGGCAGACCGTTAACGTCAAACCCTGGGTCGCTGGAGCGAATGTTGACTCCGTGGAAAGTGAGGGCATACGTTCCGTGGTAGACATGGGCGGAGCCTTGAGGCCATCGAAAGTCGCGCTTGGAGTGTTCTTAGCGGTGGTCACCTCAGTGTTTGCGCTGTTCATTAGCGCTTATTCGATAAGGATGGAAGTGGGCGACTGGCGACCGCTTCCCGAACCAATGTTGTTGTGGGCGAACACAGGTATTCTGATTTTATGCAGCGTTTTCCTCTACGGCGCCTGGATGGCAGTGAAACGGAACAACGTTCAGGGCGCGAAGTTGGGAATGACCTTGGGCGCGGTTATGACGCTCGTCTTTATGGTGGGTCAGCTTCTGGCCTGGGATCAGTTGATCACCTCCGGTTATGTGATTTCAGGTAACCCTGCGAATGCGTTTTTTTATACGTTGACGGCTCTGCATGCGGCGCATCTAATTGGCGGTTTGATCGTGCTTATTATCGCGTTACAGAGGTTGTGGAATGCCGAAGAATTTGCACCTAAAGTAGCGAGTTCAATAGAGCTATGCGGTGTCTACTGGCATTTCTTGTTGGCTATTTGGATTATTTTATTTAGTTTCTTGCTGAATACTTGAGGGTTTAAGGAGAGAAGATAGTGGCAGAAAACGCTGACGTGGTCCCGGGCGTTACCCCTGGATTAAAAGGGATAGCAGGTGATTGGTCCTCCGATCAGGTGGCCTTCAGGGGTGCCCCCTGGGGCAAAGCGATGATGTGGATTTTCCTATTATCTGACACTTTTATTTTTTCCATCTTCTTGATTTCTTACATGACCGCTCGAATGAGCACGACGATGGAATGGCCGAACGCGAGTGAGGTCTTCGGTTTGACTGTGTTTGGAACGGATGTTCCTCTTTTGCTTATAGCCATTATGACCTTCGTGCTGATCAGTAGTAGCGGAACGATGGCAATGGCGGTCAAGTTCGGATACGAGAAGAACCGGGTAGTTTGTTTCAGGTTACTAGTGCTGACCGCGATACTGGGGGCGACCTTTGTAGGGATGCAGGCCTTTGAGTGGAGTAAGCTTATTTTTGATGAGGGGATACGCCCCTGGGGTAATCCATATGGCGCTCCGCAGTTTGGAGCTGTCTTTTTCATGGTGACAGGCTTTCATGGTACTCACGTATCAATAGGTGTTATCTTTCTGATCATAACGGCTGTCAAGGTTAAGCGGGGTCGATTTGACCGGGAAGATCCTGGCTTCATGACAGGAAGGCCGGGGCGTTATGAAATAGTTGAGACGATAGGGCTTTATTGGCACTTTGTAGACTTGGTCTGGGTGTTTATATTTGCATTGTTTTATTTGTGGTAATTGATCAGAAGAGGGAGTACTGAGTATGGCTGCTGAAGGTCAACAACACCCGATTGGGATTTATTTGTGGGTTTGGCTCGCATTATTCTTAGTGAGCGCCCTGTCTTATTATGTGGACTGGGCTGGGTTTCAAGGTGCGTTACGGTGGAGCTTGATTCTGTTTTTCATGTTTGTGAAAGCGGGCGCCATTGTCTGGGTGTTTATGCATATGAAGTGGGAACGCCTTGCTCTGTTCTGGGCGATTATGCTGCCAACGATATTTATTGCAGTGTTCATTTTTATAATGGCACTAGAGGGAGACTACACCGAAGTGGTCC
>Ga0310343_10001856_pt1 | contig 10956 bp, 7 predicted proteins | sample HC15DNA2025_MG_FD_203519 | JGI IMG/M metagenome (GOLD analysis project Ga0310343, IMG submission 203519) | Marine microbial communities from station ALOHA, North Pacific Subtropical Gyre - HC15-DNA-20-25_MG | ecosystem: Environmental > Aquatic > Marine > Oceanic | place: Pacific Ocean: North...
ACATTAATGCAAGGGAAAGGTTTATTGCCAAATTAAAAGGTATTACAGATCCAGAACAAAAAAGAAAAATTATAGGTGAAGAATTTATTAGAGTATTTGAGGAAGAAAGTAATAGATTAGGCCCTTTTCAGTATTTAGCCCAAGGGACTCTTTATCCTGATGTTATTGAAAGTGCTGGTACAAATATTGATCCTAAGACTGGCGAAAGAATAGCTGTAAAAATAAAGAGTCATCATAACGTAGGTGGATTGCCAAAAGATTTACAATTTAAATTAGTTGAGCCATTAAGAAAACTGTTTAAGGATGAAGTCCGAAAAGTTGGAGCTTCTTTAGGTTTGCCGGATGAAATTATCAAGAGGCATCCATTTCCAGGCCCTGGATTAGCTATAAGAATTTTGGGAGAAGTAAATAATGAAAAACTTGATTGTTTAAGAGATGCTGACTGGATAGTAAGAGATGAAATTAAAAAGGCAGGTCTTTATAATGATATTTGGCAAGCTTTTGCAGTATTACTACCGGTTAAAACTGTAGGAGTTATGGGAGATAAAAGGACTTATGCATGGCCAATAGTTTTACGTTGCGTATCTAGTGAAGATGGCATGACAGCCGATTGGTCAAAAATTCCTTTTCAGATTTTGGAGAGGATTGCAAATAGAATCGTAAATGAAGTATTTTCAGTAAATAGAGTTGTTTATGATATTACGAGCAAACCTCCTGGAACTATTGAGTGGGAGTGATCGATAGGGTATAAACCCAGTTATAGTTTATAAAAATTGGTTACACGTGAAAAAATCTGTCTTATTCATCCCTCAAATCAACTGATATGACTATGTTTTTAGCAGTATAAATTCCCGTGACTATTGGGTGGGAATAAATTGCTTTTAAAAACCTTGTTATAACTTGAACTTATCGGTTTTAAACGCATACAATCCCAAAATCTAATTACCTGATGTCAAGTGTTTTCAACTGGTCGGTTTGTCATGAACCTAATTGACCGTTTCTTAAGAGAAATCGTTTGAAGTCTATTTTCTCTACAGTTGGTATATTGATTAAAAGTAATTTTCATATGAAAAAACGAACTGCTTTTATTGGTGCAATATTATCTTTAATTCCATTAGGGAATCCATTGATTTTTAAAACTAGTTTAGTTTCATCAATGACTGGTTTGATGTTGTCTGTTCCTGAAAAAATAAACGCTGAGACTTTCGAGTATTATTTTAAACTTGCTTATGAAAAGGGTCAAAAAGGTGATTATTACGGAGCGATATCGGATTACACAAAAGCGATTGAAATTGATCCTCAATTTGGAAAGGCGTACTACAATCGCGGATGGAGTAAAGGGAAATTAAAAGATTATTATGGAGCGATATCGGATTACAACAAGGCATTAGAAATCAATCCAAAATATGACAGTGCATATTACAACCGTGGATGGAGTAAAGGCAAATTAAAAGATTATTATGGAGCGATATCGGATTACACAAAAGCGATTGAAATTGATCCTAAGAAGAAAAATGCTTATATAAATCGGGCAATTTTAAAAGAGAAATTAAAAGATTATTATGGAGCGATATCGGATTACAATAAGGCATTGGAAATTGATCCTAATGATGGAGATTTATATTACAACCGTGGAGGTGTAAAAGATGATATTGAGGATTACTATGGAGCGATATCGGATTACAATAAGGCATTAGAAATTAATCCAAAAGATGCAAGTGCATATTACAACCGTGGAATCATAAAAGATAAAATTAAAGACTATTACGGAGCGATATCGGATTACACAAAAGCGATTGAAATTGATCCTAAAAAATCAAATGCATTTCTTAATAGAAGTATTGTTAAAGAGACGATTGGAGATATTGAGGGTGCATGTTTAGATGCAAAAAAATCGGTTTCTTTGGGTGATACCGCATCCGATAGTCAAACATGGATTAAGAAGAATTGTTAATAAAAAATTTTTTAAAAAAATGTATTTTTCTGGTCGTAATTATTTTTTCGCCAATTTTATTAGGACAAATCCAATCCGATCCAATTGACAAGATTGTAAAAGAAAGAAAAGAAAAAAACAAATTTTATCAAATTTCTTCTTTAGCGAGATCTACTGCGGTACAAATAATTTTGCCTATGAAATTAGGTTTTGGTTCTGGAGTAATTATAGAAAGGAGTGGTAGTCAATATACAGTATTAACTGCTATGCATTTATTTGAAGATATTGATTCAGAAAATCCTTTCACAATCCGTACCGCCGATTATTCTTTTTATAAAGTTAACAAAGAAAGCATACAACAAATTGAAAATTTAGATCTAGCAATATTTAGTTTTAAAACTGATAAGGAGTATAAGAAAGCAAATTTTTCAAATATATCGATATTGAAAAAAGATGATGTGTTGTTTTCTTCAGGTTTTGTGGATAGTAATTTTTATTTTCAAAAGGGGAAATTGATAGCAAGTTCTAATCTAAAAGTAAAAGATGGCAATCAATTAATTTACACAAGCAAAGTTGTACCAGGTATGAGTGGTGGTGGAATTTTTGACAATTATGGGAAATTAGTTGGAATTAATACTATGTCTAATAGTAAATCTTTTCAAGATAAATCTTTTTCATATTCAGTGGGGGTACCTAATTCATTTTTTATTAATTTTAAAAATGGAAATCCTTTTTTTTATGCTAAAAAATTAATAACATTTGATGATCATTTAGTTAAGTCAACGGAGTTAAGCAACGGGAAAGGTAATTCTAAATTGATCATTAATCTTTTAGACAAGAAACCTAAATTTGTTGATAATGATTCTAATAGTGTTTCTAGTTGGTATTTATACCATAGATTATGTTTAGCAAACAGTGATTTAAATGATAATATCTCAGCGCTTAAAAATTGTTTAAACGCAATTGAAATACAACCTTTAGATTCTGTTGCATTGCTAAATTATGGAATTGCACAATCAAATTTGAATGATGATTATGGTGCAATCAGTACTTTCAATAGGTACCTTAAAGTTGATCCAAATAAGTATTCTTTTCTTTTGTATAGGGCATTATCAAAAGGGAAAATAAAAGATTTCAAAGGTGGGTTGTTTGACTTAAATAGGGCAATAGAAATTGAACCGGACAAAGAAGTAGCATATTTTACTCGTGCTTTTTTTAAAGGTCAGTTAAAGGATTATTATGGAGCAATATCTGATTACAACAAATCAATTTCAATTAATCCTAAAGAAGGTCAGAGTTTTTTCTATAGAAGCATATTTAAAGAAAAAATTAATGACCTCAAGGGTGCATGTGCTGATTCAAGAAAAGCATTATCTTTAGGATATAAAAATGTTGATAATCAAAAATGGATTAAGAAAAATTGTTGATTAGAAGTTTTTAATAAAAATGTATTCTCTACAATAAGTTCATCTAATTACAATAAAAAACATAAAGAATGGAAGTCTTTGTTTTGTCACGGGTTTGTCACGAAAAACACTCTCTTAAGAAAGTTTATGATACCAATCACTTTGAAGCATTACAATTGGGTTGAACCATTGAGTGAGAATGAGTGATAATTTTTCTAAATTATTTGAAGATAGTGTTAATAAGCCATATATAAACCAATTAAATCAAGGTGAATTAGAAAAATTACTATCAATCCTTGACCTATTGCATGATGAGGATGACAGAGAAAATAAAAAAGAAGATAATTTAAAGACTCCAATTAATACTCAAAGGACAGGAGTTACAACGCATAGAGTTGGTCAGCATTTATTTAGAAGGAAATTGTTAATCAAATTCAATAATAAATGCGCTGTGACAGGCATTGAAAACGAAGAAATGCTTTTGGCAAGTCATATTTTGCCTTGGAGAGATGCTGATGATTTTCAAAGATTAGATATTGAAAATGGAATCTTACTTGATCCTTATTATGATAAATTATTTGATAAATTTTTTATAAGTTTTTCTGACAGTGGAAAAATAATTTTGTCTAAAAAATTGAAAAACAGTCAGAAATTGATGGAATTTGTTGATGCAGATGCTGTCATACCTGTTACGGATGGCATGAAAAAATACTTAAAAATTCATCGAAAAAACCTTAAAAATTAATGGTTTCCCTTGGGTTTCACCTTGGTTTAATGTAGTGAGATATATGTTATAATATGCTTAAATCCATTGCTATTACTTTCTTTTTATTGATAGTATTATTCAGTTGAAATAATTAATATGAATAATTCAAAAGAAAATATTTTAGAATTTGGGGAAGTTTTTACTAGTGAAAAGGAAGTTAATAAGATGTTAAATCTTGTTTCTGAAGAAACTTCTAGAATAGATTCTCGTTTTTTGGAGCCTGCATGTGGTGATGGAAATTTTTTAATTGAAGTTTTAAATAGAAAATTATCTGTAGTTAAAGAAATTTATCATAAAAACCAACATGATTTTGAGAAGTACTCATTCATTGCAATCGCAAATATCTACGGAGTTGATATTCGCAATGAAAATGTTTTAAACTGCCGCAAAAGACTTTCAGTTAGTTTTGAAAAATTTTATTTAAGTTGTTATAAAACAAAATACAAACCCAGTTTTATAGAGGTTATCAACTTTGTTTTATCTAAAAATATTCTTCACGGCGATGCAATTACTCTTAAGGTACCTAATTCTAATCAACCGGTTGTCTTTTCAGAATGGTCTTTTGCTGTTGGAAATATCGTGACGAGAACAGAATATGCTTTGAATAATCTCTTAGAAAGTGAAAGTATATCTTCCTTACCACTATTCTCTGACCTCGGCGAAGAACAGTTTTTACCTGAGCCTCTTCGTAAATATCCAGCAGTTAATTATATGGATTTAAGTGATGAACTCATTTAAAAAATATAATCCAGATGTGTTGTCTTGTTTAGCTAATTTAAGCAACGATGAGGTTTTCACATCACCAAAATCTGCAAATAAAGTGCTTGATTTATTGCCTAGCGATATTTGGAGCAATGAAACTGCAACTTTTTTAGATCCGGTATGTAAAACCGGTGTATTTCTTAGAGAAATAACAAAACGTTTAATTGTTGGTCTTGAAATTAAAATTCCATCATTAGATAAACGTATTAACCATATTCTTAAAAAACAAATTTTTGGACTAGCAATAACAGAACTCACCGCTTTGACTTCAAGAAGAACTGTATATTGTTCAAAGTCAGCTAATGGCGAATATTCTTTGGTAGATTTTGCAGATTCTCAAGGAAATATTTTTTACGATAATATAAAACATATTTGGCATAAAGGAATTTGCACAAAATGTGGAGCAAAAGAAATTGTTTACAATAGATCAAATAGTCAAGAAAATTATGCATATGAGTTTATACATTCTTTATCAAGAAACATTTTCAAAGATATGAAATTTGACGTAATCATTGGTAATCCTCCATACCAATTAAGTGATGGGGGTCATAGCAGAAGTGCTTCACCTATTTATCAAATGTTTATTGCGCAAGCTAAGAAATTGAATCCAAGATACATATGTATGATTACTCCCGCTCGTTGGTATGTAGGAGGGAAAGGTCTAGATGATTTCAGGCAAACAATGCTTAATGATAACCGTATCTCAAACTTGATTGATTATCCAAATAGCAATGATGTTTTTCCTGGAGTAGATATTGCTGGAGGGATTTCTATCTTTTTGTGGGATAGAAACCACAATGGTAATTGTTTTGTTGAGACTGTTACTAAGGAGGGGAATGAGATAGTGCAAAGAAGACTAAATGAAGATGAAATTTTTGTTAGAGATTCTTTGGCAAATACCATTATCAGAAAAGTTCAAAAAAATTGTTTAAGTGATCACTTTCTTGATTCTTTTGTCTCGCCAAGAAAAGTATTTGGTATTGGTACTAATTACAAAGCTTGTAACTCTGGAGTGCCATGCTGGTTTGTCCAAAAAATTGGACTTAGTTTTGCAAAAAGAGATGATATTACTGATGAACGAAATATTCTTCATAAGTGGAAATTTTTAGTTCCAAAGGCTCCAATTGCTGGGCAGACTGATTTTACAAAACCAATAAAATTTTATTACGAAGGTAATACTCGTATAGCTAAACCAGGTGAATGTTGTACTGAGTCATGGATTGTGGCGGGTTCTTTTGATACCAAAGACGAAGTAGTAAACTTCAAGTCTTATCTTTTTACAAAAGTTGTGCGTTTTTTGCTTTTGCAAGCTGTCATTTCTCAAGATGTAACACGTAAAAATTTTCGTTTTGTTCCACATTTAGCTATGTATGAAAAGGAATACAATGATGATGATCTTTGTGATTTGTGGAATATCTCGCAAAAGGAATTTGCATATATTGATAAAAAAATTAAGGATTAATTTATTATGCTTGACTTTTTTAAAGAGCCTAAAAAATTATCACCAAGAATTTATGCTTATTCAGATTCTCATGAACAATATTTAGGATTATTGAAGATAGGATTTACTACTCAAACTGTTGAAGAACGTGTGAAACAGCAATATCCAACTCTAAGCCCAGGAAAACCGACATATAAAATTATGTTAGATATCTCAGCCATTAGAGAAGATGGCAGTACATTTACAGACCATGATGTTCATAATTATTTGAGAAAAAATAATTTTTTAAATCCTCGTGGTGAGTGGTTTAAATGTAATATTGATGATGTAAAAATTGCCATAAATGCTATTAAATCAGGTGATTTGTGTATGCAAGGTCGTTTGAATAGTTTTCAAATGCGTCCAGAACAAATTGCTGCAGTAGAAAAAACATACAACTACTTCAATTATTGTAAAAATGATGAAGATAAAAGTATTCCGCACTTTTTATGGAATGCGAAAATGCGATTTGGTAAAACTTTTGCAGCCTATCAATTAGCTCTGAGAATGAATTGGCATAGAATTCTCGTTCTCACTTTTAAGCCTGCCGTGCAGAGTGCTTGGGAGGAAGATTTATTAACACATAAAGATTTTCGTGATTGGCAATTTATTAATTCTAAAGGTTTGCAGTTTGAGGAGGCTGATAAAAGTAAGCCATTCGTATGTTTTGGTTCTTTTCAGGATTACTTAGGCAAAAATAGTGCTGGCGGGATTAAAACGAAAAATGAATGGGTACATTCTCTTAAATGGGATTGTATTATTCTTGATGAATATCATTATGGTGCATGGCGAGATACTGCTAAAGAATTATTTAATTCAGAAGATAAAAGAGAATTTCAAGCTCAGGAAGGTGAGGGTATTGATTATTTTGATGAAAATCATATGCCTATTCAAACTAATCATTATCTTTATTTGTCGGGGACTCCCTTTAGAGCGATTGAGTCAGGTGAGTTTATAGAGGAACAAATATTTAATTGGACTTATTCAGATGAACAAAATGCAAAATTTAGCTGGCAAGAAGCTAATAATCCATATCTTTCACTCCCAAGAATGATTTTGATGACATATCAATTGCCTGATTCGATAATAGAAGTAGCTAAAGAAGGTGAGTTCTCTGAATTTGATTTAAATATATTTTTTTCATCGGAAGGTGAGGAGCGTCAAGCTAAATTTATCTATGAAAATGAAGTTCAAAAGTGGCTTGATTTAATACGAGGACAACATCTTGAAACAAGCATAGATAATTTAAAGATGGGAGCGCATAAGCCTCCGTTGCCATACTCTGATACTAGATTATTAAGAATTCTTAATCATACATTTTGGTTTTTACCTTCAGTTTCATCGTGTCATGCCATGAAAAATTTATTGAATCAAAATCAAAATGTTTTTTTTCATGATTATAAAATAATCGTAGCTGCTGGTAGTAAGGCAGGTATTGGTGTTAAGGCATTAGAACCAGTCATGTTAGCTATGGATAATCCTTTAGAAACTAAAACTATAACTCTTTCTTGTGGAAAGTTAACTACGGGAGTATCTGTAAAACCTTGGACAGGAATATTTATGCTTCGTAATTTGTCTGTGCCAGAAACCTATTTTCAGGCAGCCTTTCGAGTGCAGACACCCTGGGAAATTGATAATTCAGATGGGTTATCTCCTAATAAAAAAGAAATTTTAAAAAAAGATTGTTATGTTTTTGATTTTGCTCCAAATAGAGCTCTTAGACAAATTTCTGAATATAGCTGTAGACTTGACATTAATGAAGACAATCCTGAAAAAAAGGTTCAACAATTTATAAATTTTTTACCGGTGCTTGCTTATGATGGCAGCTCTATGAAGCAAATTAATGCTGAAGGAATTCTTGATATGGCCATGAGTGGAACATCTTCAACTTTATTAGCAAGAAGATGGGAAAGTGCTTTACTCGTAAACGTTGATAATAATACTCTTAAAAGACTTCTTAATAATCAGAAAGCATTGGATGCACTTATGAATATTGAAGGTTTTAGAAGTTTAAACAAAGAAATAGAGACAGTAATTAACAAGTCTGAATCTCTTTCAAAAGTAAAAAGAGAAGCCAATAATAAAGAAGTTAGTGAAATTCAAAAAAGAATTTTAACAAAAGAAGAAAAAGAATATAAAAGTTTGCGAAAAAAGATTCAAGAAAAACTTATTAAATTTGCAACACGAATTCCAATTTTTATGTATCTAACGGATTATCGAGAAAGGACCCTTAAGGATGTTATTACAAAATTAGAACCTGGTCTTTTTAAGAAGGTTACTGGTTTATCTATTGAAGATTTTGATTTATTAATTAGTATCAATTTATTTAATAGCTCATTAATGAATGATGCTGTTTATAAATTTAAACGTTATGAAGATGCAAGCCTTAATTATACAGGAATTGATAAACATGCAAATAGTGATATAGGATTATTCGATACTGTCTTGTCTCAAAAAGACTCAAATCTTTGAGGCTTGCTTTGAGCATTTTCAAACTATTGCATTCTTCATTGTTCTTTTTCTCCGTCTCTTAAGAGAAATCGTATTGAGTTTGTTTGCTTTTCTTTATGTATGTTTATATTTTGTAAAAATTTACTCCAATGATAATTCTATCTTTTTCGCCTTTATAAAATACAGAGTGTTTTCTTTGTGCTGGGAAAATAATTATCAAACCATTAGAAGGAAGGATTTCCTGATTTGGGTTTTCTAATTTTAAAATGCCTGGCTCATCACAAGTTTGATCACCAACTGATAGATAATAGACAAGAGAAAACTTTTTTTTAGCAATATCTAATCCTTCTATTCTGTCTATTTTATTTAAATGATCGTGACTTACTAAGCCTCCCCCCGAACGAAATATAGTAAAAAAAGAATCGCTTATAAAGATATTTGACTTCAAACTATTTCTTGCAATTAATATTAATTGTTTTTTAAAACTATCTATACTTAACTCACTCCTTTCGAATAACTTGTAATCTGAACCTAAAGCATTGCCGAAAGTTGGGAATTGATATATTTCTTGGTTCCTGGCTTTTATCTTGTATAGGCATTCAACGAGTTTCTTGTCTACTGGCAAATTTAAAGTAATGAGATTTGAATTCGAATCAGATTTTGTGAAAGAGCTCGCCGAACTATTTTTTTCAGAGTCTTCATTATTAACAATTTGTTCTTGTTGAAAAATACTTAATAATAATTTGTTAGTTCTATTTTTCTTATCAAAGTAATTTGCTTTTACTATGCATTTGACAGCTGAATTTATATCTTTTAAAAGATATAAACATATTCCTAAATCTCTGTGAGCCTCAAAAAAATTTGGTTTAAGTTTTATTGCTTTTTTTAGTGATATTGCTGCTTCAGATAACTTCTTTAAGTCTCTTAAAATATTGCCCAAATTATAATGAGCATTTGCGTATTCAGGATTAAGCTCTATAGCTTTACGAGTAGATAATTCAGCTTCCCTCAATTTTCCAAGAGAATTTAATATTCCTCCAAGATTTGAATGTAATTCTGCTTCGTTAGGATTCAGTTCAATTGCTTTACGAATAGATAATTCTGCTTCTTTTAATTTTCCAAGAGAATTTAATATTCCTCCAAGATTTGAATGTCCCAATGCATAGTTGGGATTAAGTTCTATAGCTTTGCGAGTAGATAATTCTGCTTCTTTTAATTTTCCAAGTCCCTTTAGTATTAATCCATAATTAGAAAAAACCCTATGATCTTTCACGCCTTGAATTATTAGATATTGATAATATTTTGCTGCTTCTGCAATATTTCCTTGTGAATGAAATTGAAATGCTTTACTTAATACTTGTTCTTTAGAAGGATTGATTTTTTTGTTGTTTTTATTTAGTTTTTTATGAAATTGATCTTCATTTTCAAAAACTCTCATTCTCTAGTAATGTTGTTCAATTTAGTGTTGATTATAATTATATAATTCTTTATCAACTATCGAATCTTGTTTTTTAAATGTCAAAATTTTAATATTTACTCACGAATTTTCAACAAGTTAGTTGTATTTACATAATGTTGGAATATGTTGGTTTGTCATAGATTTGTCACGCAAAAACCACCTCTACTGTAGTGTGTGATTAGAGTAATGGAACTATTGAATGGGAATAAACGGATTTTAAGAACCCAGTTATAACTCTAATTTATCGTTTTATCACACATACAATCTCAAATTCTAAATACATGATACCAAGGGTTTTCAGATGCCAGTTTGTCACGGGTTTGTCACGAACCTAATTGACCGTCTCTTCAGAGAAATTGTATAAAGTCTGTTTTCTCTACAGTTGGTATATTGATGAGAAGTAAATTTTGATATGAAAAAACGAACTGCTTGTGTTGAATATTTCTCAAAGTAAGTCTCTATATTTTGCAGTTTGAGTAAGCATTTTTATAGAGGGTTGCAGTATTTGTTTATAATTCTTCCATCCTCTAATTGATTTTGAATTTATAGGGGAACGAATTTGAATATCACTTGCTGTATATACTGCTCTATCATTTAAATGAGGTGATAAATAAGATTCATTCCATTCCCATCCCAACCAATTAATTAATGATTTAATCTCTTTGTCTGGATTTGTCACAAGCAAGTCATAATTTAAAT
>Ga0310343_10001859_pt1 | contig 10955 bp, 14 predicted proteins | sample HC15DNA2025_MG_FD_203519 | JGI IMG/M metagenome (GOLD analysis project Ga0310343, IMG submission 203519) | Marine microbial communities from station ALOHA, North Pacific Subtropical Gyre - HC15-DNA-20-25_MG | ecosystem: Environmental > Aquatic > Marine > Oceanic | place: Pacific Ocean: North...
TCTTTGTTGACTAGCCTTTATTGCTTGCATTGGCGGATTAGCCCCCTCTATTTCAAAGGCTTTTATTAATGATTTATTAGCTAATAGGCCTAATCTTGCGGCCTCTCTTTGTCTAGAGCATACTTTCTTTCTTGAGCCTTCTTTAAGACTAATTTCGATTTCCTTAAGAATCTGGCTAGCTTCATTCGATTTAGAATAAAAATCATTCATGTAAACATCAAGTGCGGTATCAGCAAAGATTTCAACTGGAGAGATTATTGTGACTAAGCACACTATAAAATTTGTAAATATAAATATTTTCATAAGAATCTTAAGTAAATTTTTTCTGCGATCTCTTTAACACTAAATAAAATGTAAGAACGCTAATTGTTCCAGATGGCCCTATTAAAACATGCCAAAATTGATCGCCACTAATCGAGAGCCTTGTTCCAAAGAAAGTCGTAAAAAAAATACCAAATATAGGGTAAAGGATAAAAAACCAATCTTTAAAAACTCTTTGCCAATTTATTATTAGAAAGATACTTATTATTACTTGAAAAAGAAGAGCAATAGATTTATCAAATAACAAATATGAGATTATTGAACATAAAGAAATGCAAAAGTTGGTTTTTTGAATAAACTTATTTTTTATAACTGATATTGATAAACATGTTAGTCCTAAAGATAGGAAAGAATAAAATAACCAATTAAATAATGAGGAATGATCTACATAAATCCAAGATGTTTGGGTATGATCTATCATTTCAGAAATCGATGCTAATCCTAAGAAAATAAAACCGAAAGGTATCAATGTGTTGTTACTTAAATGTTTGAATTTTTTGATCGATCTAAATCCCAATAATATTGGGATGATTGCTGCTTGCAAATGGGCTAATAATAGAATTGAAAAAAACAAAATAAATTCTCAAACTCAATTTATCTAAAATTTAAATACAAAGAACCTTTTTCAGTTACCTTTGTAGAGAAATATACCATTGCCCAACTACAATAATTATTATTGTAAGAACAAAAGGGAAAGCAGGATATCTTGTTTGAAAATTAGCGGGGGGCCATGGAGACCAAGATATTAATCTTCCTTGAGGTTCTTTAGAGGAAGTCAATTTTTTTGTTTTTAAAGACTTGGAAGTATCAGCAGCGAAACCCTTACTCATCATATTTATTATAAAAAATAAATATTAACAAGAAAAAAAAAGAAGAGTGTAGAAAATGCTTATAAGTTTTTTATTATCAGCTCTTTAATAATGCTAATTATTATTGAGAATTTCCTTTAATAATTAATTTGAAGTTGTTCCAAAAATGTAAAAATATGCCAGTTGAAAGTAAAAATTCATAAATTTCTAAATCATTTCTTATGTGTTCAACAGTAGAAGCCCATGAGATCTCGTAAAAAAAAATATATAAAGCTGTAATCAGGAAGAATAAGCTTAATTTTTTGTTGGGTAATGAATTTAAATATGGCCATTTTCTCCAACCTATCCATCCAAATAAAATACAAATTGTGATCAAAATAGGATCAAGAAAGAAATCATGGAAAAAAGGAAGATTATGTAAGTTCGTTTCACTTTGAATACTTATTTCAGTTAATGAATTAAGTGAAAATCCTGTTATTCGCTCTCCCCAACTTATTTCCTCAGCAGCAACAAAAAAGCAAAAAGCGCTGAGAATTAACCAGATAAACGAATTTATTGAATTTTTATTTTTACTTTTGAAATAAATAATAATACCAAATATTGATGAAATTAAGTATTCAGAAAACTGAAGCCACTCTAAAGGACCATCTTCAATTTTTAATAAATTAAACCATGTTAAACCAATAATATTTTCTCCATAAGGAAGAATATAAACAAATCCATAAATAAAAAGAAGATAATAAATTGGGAATAAATTGACTTCAGGAGCAATATCACCCCAGGGGGTTTTAATTAATTTCAAAATTTAATTAATTTATATTTTATAGAGATATTCTATAACAATCCCGAAAGGTGAAAATAATAAAGATCTTTCTAGATTAAAAAAATAATAAAAGAAATTATCTTTTTGAACTATACACTTTTGATAATAAAGAAAAGCGAAAAATAGTAAAAGTATGCTCCAAAAAGTGAATACAATGCTATCAATCTTTTTTTTATTTCTGATGATGCAATCAAATAGCTTCCTAGAGAGAAAGGTAATATTGGGAAAGTTCGAATAATCAATATGAAAATTGGTTTGAAAGTAATATTTTCAAATATATGCTTTAGTCGATAATTTCTTATGTTTTTTATGAAAGGGAGGTTTTTTGAAAATCTTAATTTTGATTTTCTGAGTAATATGATTTGAGAAACGCCTAATATAGTCAAAATAGGACCAAAAAAAATAATATATTTTAAACCGAAAAATTTTATTAATATAAAGTCAAACACTATTGATAAAGGTAAACCTAAAAATATAGAAATAATATTTAGTAATACTAAATATCTATATTCAATGTCTATTATTAAATTCTCAAAGCCATTGCTATATCTAAGAAAAAGAGCAAATAAATAAATGATCAAATAAAAAATAAAAATTTTAAAAATTGCCGATTTAAAATTCAGATTTTTTCTAGACATATTAAATTAAACATCCCAAAATATTTATCTAAGAATAATTTTTCAAAACTTCTTGTTATCATAATCAACTTACCAATTCTTGTGTTAAAAGAGTGTCCTCCGCTTAATAAATAAGAAAGTGGCATCATATTCTTCTTTTGAATTAAAGAAAACATAGGGAATAAATTTTTGAATTTTTCATAATCCCTTTCAAAAATTATCCATGAGAGTGCTTGATTTGAGTCTAATAGTGGATCTTTGGATTCAAATTTCCATTCAATTTGTCTTGTATCAAAGGGTTCATGATCCACAAATTTATAGACCAATCTACTCCAGTAATTATTACTTGGTTCAATCATAATTATTCTCCCTCCAACCAAGAGAGACTTTTCTGCTGATTTCAAAAATAATTTTGGGTCGCTTATGTGATGAAAAACATTAACTAAAATTAAATTTGAAACTTTATTTTCAAAGTCTTTGCCTAGATCCATCGCATTAAGTTTAAAATCAGTATTTGAATTTAAAAAAACATCTGTTTTTTTAATGTTTTTATTTATCTGATCTATAAAGCTAGCGCCGCATCCCAATTCAATATTAACTCCCTCTATTTCAGAAAGAAGCTTTGAAATAAGTTCATACCACTCTCTATAAAGAAAACCTAAGGCTTTATTTGATTTTTCGAAACCAATTCTATTTTCTGTGATTATCTCTCCTTTATTTGACATTTTTTAAATCAAAACATTATTCAAGAATTTTAATTTAAACACAAGTTATAAATGGTTCATAAATACAATTAAAAGATTTAAGAAATTTATTTTTGGACGGAGGGGGTGGGATTCGAACCCACGGTGCCCTTGCAGACACGCTAGTTTTCAAGACTAGAGCCTTAAACCACTCGACCACCCCTCCAGGCGAAAAATATTAAATTTTTAGCTTTTTTATTATAACAAAGTATGGTTGACTTTTTCGGACAAGGTTGAGGAACACATGTCTAATTTTTTATGAAAGCTATTGGTATAACTAGGAGTAAATTTAATTTTAAAAACTGATTGCTCCCATCATTTTGAGTTTGGTAAAATTGCCGCTGCTTTCAACTAATAGATCCAAAAGTATTCTGATTTCTTTTGAATATTACTTACGATTTATTTTGCTTACTAGAGATAATTGTTTCTCAAAAATCTCCTCATATTCTTTCATGAAAACACTTTTACAAAACGAGGTTTTTAAAAATCATTAAATTAGTAAAAAGTTGATAGAGTATTTGAGGTATGTAAGCAAATAATATTATATTTAAAAGAATAAAATTTATCATTTTTAATTGACTTCTTTTATCAATTAAATTAATAATCAGTATTATCAAACTTAGATTTAAAATGATATTGAAAATAGATCCTGATAATAGTTGATTATAAGAAATGCCAAAGTAAGGCTCTAATAACCAGCCTGAAAATAAAAGCAAATAAGCTGAAATGGTTGACTGAAAGGAGGTTAAAATCTTGAATCCTAAAATGCTTTTTTGAGGCAGTCTAAAAATTTTATCTATTTTCATCTCTTAATTTAAACATATTTCTTTTTTTTATTTAACTAATAAAGATAATTAATTTAATATTTGATTATCGAGATGGAATTTATTTTCTCTTCTAAATATTATGCGAAAAAAATCCTTTAATCGGAAAACTATTGAGTTTTCTATAATTATTTTTTTAGGATTTTTTCTAGGTATTTTATTTGTTTGGCCTGGAATAACCTCAGTAAAAGGCAGAAATTGCTTTTTTAAGATTATTAAAGATGGTGGAGATGGAAGTATTAAGTTAAATACAGTTTTATCGATTGATCCTCAATATCTTCTAAAAATTAAAAATGCAAAAAATTTATACTATAAAGTTCTTTATATAGGTGATTATTGTTTTAGAAAATAAATAATAATCAAAAATAATAAGTAAAAGATATCGATTTTAAATGTTAAATTTTTTACAAATTTAATATAAATTCTTGAGAATTTTTAAAAATTATTAAATTAATCAAAGAAAATATGAAGACAAAATTTGTTACTTACTAATGTTTAGTATTAAAATAGTAGTTGATATTAATATTTTTTGAATACTTCATTTATTTAAATTCTGAAAATAATTATGAAACAAAAAAAATATTTAAGATTTCTAAGGCCAATTTATAAAATAGTTTCATTTTTTATTTTAATAAATTCCCCTTTTTTTATTTCTTTAGCTTTTACAGAAGAATATAAATCGCAAATTAGTTCTGAAAATTTTGAAGAGGTTTACTTTAAAGGTGATATAAAATATGAGGATTTTGATTCGTTTTATAATCAATTTGATTTATTCTTTGGAATTGATAATTCTTTAGAGAAAAAAGGTTTCCGAGATTTAGCATTGCCTCTATCTTCAAGCCGTATCAGAAAATTATATAATGATAAATTGAAGCAAATGTCTCTAAAAGAAAATTATGATTTAGAGGATGCTTTTTATGATGAAAAGTTTTAAGAGATTTATGAATAATCAGAAAAGTAAAAATAAATTGAATTTTCTTTTTATTCCTTTTTTAATTCTTAATCCTTTATTTTTTTTATCATATTCTTCTGAAAATAACCAATTTGATGATATTTTTAATGAGGAAGAAAATCTTATAGATGAGGCTAAAGACCTTAATCCTCTAATAGAAGAAATAGTAAATAAAAAGGTTAAAAAACAAGAGTTAATTCAAAAAGAACAAATAGATTTAGATGATAAAAAAGTTGATCTGATTTTTAAAAATAATCAGATTGAAGTAAAAAATTCTAAAGAATCTATAGAAAATAAGAAGGATATAGATATTATCTCAAAACAAGAAGACCTTAGTAATTACAAAAGGAAAAATAAATCTACAAATAAATATTTATCTATTCCTTCAGATGGAGATATATATACTGGACAATTTGAAGTGCCATTAAGAGGTTATGTAAAACTCAAAGAACAAAAAATATCATTAAATTTATTAGATGCAGATCCAATTATGGCTCTCAAATTGATTGCGAAATCAGGCAATTATGGAATAGTCATTATGGAAAATGATAAAAAAGAGGAAGAGGAATCTACAAAAAGTAATAAGAAGTTAATAACAGTAAGTTTTGATGAAATAGATATTTCCGATGTTTTCAATAGCATACTACTGGCCTCAAACCTTCAAGCAAAAATAGAAAAAAATATTATTTTTATTGGAAAAGATATTTTAAATAAAAGTTTAAATCCCAGCATCTCAAAGACTTACAGAATTAATCAAGCGAATGCTGCATCTGTGGCTGATTATTTGAGAACATTGGGAGCAAGAATATCCAAAGTTGATGTAAAAGGTTCAAGTAACGACGGAGCTGAAATTTCTGATAGATTACAACAAGCAACTTTGGAAGATAATTTTGTCGATCCTTATGGAAACGAAGGAGGACCATTAAATGGATTAATAGGGACTGTAGACCTAAGATTGCAAACTATTACATTAATAGGTTCAAAAGAATTAATTAATATATCTGAAAAATATATAAAAGCCATGGATCGGAGGCATAAGCAAGTAGCTCTAAATGTGAAAATTATTGATGTTAGTTTAAGTAAAGCTGACTATAGGGAGAATTTTTTGGAATTCAGGAAAGGGGAAACTCGAGTAATAAGCAGTAGAGGTTTATCAGTGCAAACAGGGAATCGAAATCAAATCCCTGGAATTCCAGATGAAAATTCAGCTGTGCGAACTCCTTTTGGAGGGGTGGGAAATGGAGCTTTTCAGAATTGGTTAATGACAAAGATTACAAATAATGATGCAAAGATAATGGCATCTCCAACTCTAATTTTAGGCGAGAATAATGATCCAAATTTATCAGGTGCCGCAGCAGTTGATGATGCATTAGGGCAGGCAACTATTGGCAGGCCTTTTTCTAACGAGGGCTTCATAAAAGTAGGAGAGACAGTAATTACAAAGTTTGAGAGAACTAATGAAGAAGGTGGAGGTGTTACTTGTGAGGCTGAGGAAGGTACTGCTGGGGTTACTTTTGGAGCTAAAGTTGATAAAATTGATGATAATGGTTTCGTTACTTTTTCTTTGAGCCCTGCAATTTCTTCAGTAACTAATACAGTTGAAATAGTAGGTTGTGGTATTCAAAGCACACTTAGCGTTAGAAAACTTGACACCGGATCAATAAGAGTCAGAAATAAAGATACACTTGTTCTAACTGGCGTAATTAAAGATGAGGAAAGTACATCAGTTACTAAGGTCCCCATTTTGGGTGATCTCCCTATTTTTGGATCATTGTTTAGGGAAAATAGGGATATTACAAAGAAAAGTGAATTAATAATTTTAGTTACTCCTAGTATCCTGAATGATGATTTGTCAGAGAATTATGAGCTTTAATTTTTAAAACAATATGAGTAAAAAAAGTTTTAAGCAGATTGATATATTAAGAAGTAGAAGAGAAGAAACTCTTTTATTAGATCCTTATTTTATAGATAATAAAAAGTTTATCAAAAGAGGAATTTTTATAGGTTCGTCTTTAATCCTAACTTCATTATTAATAGGAATAATTTTTATCATTAGAACAAATATTTTAGAACAAAAAAAGTCGAACATTAAAGAATATTCAGACCAATATGATTCTTTAATTATTAAATTAGATAATGAATCAATTGAGTTAAAAAAAATAGCCGAATTTAATAAAAATCTCAAAGAATCCATATCAAATATAAATTCTAGTTCAGCTTTTTTTAAGGAGATTTCAAGATTGGTTCCAATAGGAATACAACTAACTGAAATAAAAATAAATGGTGACAAATTAATTTTAAAAAGCAAGATAAATCATAAAAAACCATTAGAACTTCTTAATGCATTCTTAATTCGTCTAGATGATTCTGAGTTTGTGAAATTTAAGGCTATTGATCTTGATAAGCTTAATGCTATTAAAGATGAATCAGAGGATCAGATATATGAGTTTAATATTAAGTCAACAATTTCTAATAACTTCGCGGTTATAAATCGAAAATATTTGGATGAACTTGGATCTTTAGGATTGTCAAATAGAATCAAAAATCTAAATAAAATTTTTGAGAAAAATATATGACTATTTCCAACCCTAATCAAAATCGGGTCATTACGCCTGAAAGAGCAGCATTAATTCTTCCAACTATAATCGCATCTTTTTTCGTATTCATAATAATTTCTGTTTTTGTAATACCTAGGTATGTAAAGTCAAACAAAGTTAAAAGTGAATTAAAAGAATTCATAAGAAAGAAAGAAGAATTACCTCAATTAAAATTGCAATACAAAATTATAAATGAAAAACTTAAAAAGTTAAATAATAGGAAAGAAGAAATAATCTATCTTGTTACTGGAAAATCTAATTTAGAAACTTTGCTTGAACGAATTGAATATATTGGCAAGAAAAATAAAATAGAAATCTTAACAATTTCTCCTAAAAGTATCACTAACTTCGTGCCTTTAGAAAATGAAGCAGAAGAAACAAGCTCTATAAATATAGACCCACTTATGGCCGAAGGTGTAAAAAAATATATTTTTCAATTGGATTTTGAATCAAACTTTAAAGATTTATTATCTTTTTTGAGAGAAATGGAATATCAAGAAAGTGTAATTTTATTTAGAGATTTAAAATTGAAATTAAAAGATAAAAAACAAAATATTAGTTCAACATATTCGAAAGGATATTTACTTGAAGTATCTACGGATATTATTGTTTATGGAAAGGATGTAATAAATAAAAAACAAATTTAGATTATGGTTTTTTTATATGGTGCTTTAGGTTTTCTTATGATTTCAGGAATTGCTGCAATGATTGAGGTAGCTAGTAGCGTTTCAAAATTTACGCAAATTAGTGCAATTAAACCTGATAGATATATAGCTGCAAACTTATCAAAGAATGATAGACGATTTCTAAAGATAATTAATGATCCTTCAGCTCCTAAATCAAATATTTGTAATTATATTGTTGATCAGACGAAAGTTGAAAGATTATCACTTTTAAATGCAGGGTTAAGTCCAGAAGAAATAGATAGAATTGCTCCAATTTACTTAAGTTTTTTAAAAATAAACAATCAAGAAATACCTTTAAAAACAAAATCAAAAGATAAAAGGATTATAGGCAGCTGTGTCTTAATTAATAATGAATTGAATCATAGGGTTCTTATAAACAAAAATACTTCTAAAAATAAAATTTATGAGTATTCATTATTTTCTTGTTATTTTAATGAAATAGCAAATTGTTATTTTGAGGAGAATAATTAATGATTTCTGCTGCGCTTGGAATGGTTATAATGTCAGCAGCCACTGTGGCGATGCTTGTAGCATTGGACATTACGACCAAAGAATTGAAAAAAGCTGGTAAATATTATCCCACCGTACAAGAAAGAGTGATTTTAGAAAATGCAGGTTTTAATAATAAAGAAATTAGGGAGATCGAAGCTGCAATTGAGCAAATTGATTTTGGGAATGTAGAAAAATAAAAATGGTAAGCAAGAAAAATATAAAAAGCAGAATAAAAAATAGAGGCATGACAAGCCCCGAACTTATCCTAGCAGTAATGATGCTTTCCACTTTTACAGGAGTTTTTGTATTAGTTACACAATTCATAGCAAGCTTTTTTCAACCATTAAATTATGAAGCCAAAGAAGAATTTATAAAAGCTGAAAAAGAATTAACAGATGTCTTGCAAGATCATCTTATTATTAATGAAACAATAGACAAAATTATAGATTTGTTTTCTCAGCCAGGTATTGATAGGAGTTATTTTTTTAGTTTACCTTGTACTTCTCTCCCAAAGGAAGAATGGGATATAAAAAGTTTAAAGAGTAATTTTCCCAATAATTATCAATTATGTATTGAACCCGCTTTCCCTGAAGGAACTTATCAAAGTTTACAAAAAATGGAGTCAAGCCCAGGGATATATATACTTTATGCAAAACCTATAAACGGAATAACATTTAATTCATTGCCTTTAAGAAGAATTTTTTGTAGACCTAAACCTTTCTGTTCATTATGACAAATACACCGATCAAGAAGAAAAAGTTAAGTGAATATGATTTGGAGGATTTAAAAGAATTCTTTTATAATCTTTCACGGAAAATCAGTAGTAAGATAATACTCTTGGAAATAGGAAACGACTTTTTCAATATTGCTGTAGCGAAGTTAGTAAAAAATCAGTTGCATATAAATAAAGTTTTTAAACAAGTTTTACCAAAAGAGGCCATTGAGAAATCAATACCAGCTGACCCTGATGCATTCTCTGCGGTTCTTTTAGATGTTATTAAGGAATTAAAATTGGGAGGTCAAAGAATTGCAGTGTCTTTGTCTGCAGACGCATCCTATACAAGACTTATAGATATTCCTGAAAGGATAGCTGATGATAAATCTAAATCCTTTTTAGAGGATCCTGATTCAGGAATTCAAATACCTATAACTCTAAATAATTCTGACTTTGATATCCACTTAACTAACCTGCCAGAAAAGAAGAAAGGGGATAATTTATATCGGAGATACTTTCTTACATCCATACCTAAGAAAAGTGTAAATATCATTCTAGACATAATGAATAAAGCAAATTTAGAGCTTTGTTCAATCCAAATGAGTCATATGTGCATTGGGAATTTATTGAGGTCAGAAATAAATAAATTAGATTCTACTAATCTTATTATTTCTGTTGATTTGTTAGATGAATTTTCTCAATTAATCATTTTTGATAATTCTGGCCCCATATTTATAAAAAGACTTGCCTCAATAAGAAAATTCCCAACTATTGATGAGATGAAAGAGATAAAGGCTAGAGTGAGTGATGAAAATATTAAATCAAGTAAGAAACTTTCATCAGATTATCATCCTTTATCAAAGTTAGATTTAAAGATTTTAATTAGAGAAATAAGTAGTACCTTTAAGAACTTTATTCACGAAAATGATTTAATTAAAAAAGGAAAGATATTTTTATCTGGAAGAAATAGTCAACATGAAAATTTGGTAGATATTCTTGGAGAAAGTTTATCTATGGATGTTTTCTTAGTCTCACCAATAGGAATATCTCAATTAAAAGAATTTAATTATGACCCTGATAAGGTAAATCAATTTTCTATGTCTCGTTTTATTGGACTTGGTTTGAGTTTGATAAGAGAGAAATATGAATTTAATAATGATCTGATTAGATCAAACAATTTCATTATAAAAGAGTTTATTCATAGTGAATTACAAAGCACTACAGTTAAAAAAGAAGAATCTAGTGAATCTTCAAAACTCTTACTAGAAAAAGTTGATAATAAAAAAGAGTCTTCTAAAGGAACAGTAACCAAGAAAGAAGAAGATAAGAAAAAGAATCAATTACCACCATTACCAAATTTAGATATAAATAAAAAA
>Ga0310343_10001860_pt1 | contig 10953 bp, 4 predicted proteins | sample HC15DNA2025_MG_FD_203519 | JGI IMG/M metagenome (GOLD analysis project Ga0310343, IMG submission 203519) | Marine microbial communities from station ALOHA, North Pacific Subtropical Gyre - HC15-DNA-20-25_MG | ecosystem: Environmental > Aquatic > Marine > Oceanic | place: Pacific Ocean: North...
ATCGCGTTGGTAGCTACACCGACACCAGCACAGGCTGGACAACACTGGCAACGCTTGACAGTCTTAGGGGGGCGGCAGGCTCCGACCTTGGGACTGTTGGAGCGCCAATCATTCATACACGCCAAGACACTGTCGCCACTTCAGCCCAAACAGTTGTAAACTATGCGCATGAATCAACAGACGAGTTGCTCGTATATGTTAATGGAATATTAAAACGTAGTGGCGGGTCAAATGATTACGTAAGCAATGCTACAGCCAACACAGTCACATTCAATTCTGGCCTGACTGCTGGTCACGTTGTTACGATTTACAAAATCCGAGCAACTGCAATCACTGGCTTTACTCGTAGCGACACAGTTACCACCGCCTCCCAAACAGTGTTTCCATTTGTGCATGATGACGCGACTGTATTGCAAGTATACAAAAACGGCGTACTGCAAAGAGAGGGCGGGTCAAATGACTATGTAACAAATGCGGCGTCCGATACAGTTACATTTACTAGCGCTGTGCCAAGCGGAAACACGATTTCAATTATCACAGTAGAAAATACTTCAGCCAACACAATTACAGGGCTGATGACAGAAACAAACTTTACTGATACAGCCACTGGTAAAATACCGTTTAGTAAGTTGCAAATTGCGGATGCAGACATCGCACAAGCAAAAGTTGCAGGTCTTGTGTCACATATATCAACCGCGGCAAAACTTACTGTAAGCGGCACAACACCGTCCAACCCTTCTGCTGGTGACTTGTTTCTAGATACGTCTGTGTCTCCAAATGTTCTTAGGTTTTACGACGGCACACAGTTCCTTCAGACGTCGCCAGAAAGCGGCCTACCGACATTCTCTACGTCTAACGCTGGCCAGGTGGTTCAGGTTAACGGCACAGGTACAGCGTTGGTGTATGCGGCTATAGACCTTTCGTCTCGGATTGCTACAACACAACGCGGAGCCGCTAACGGCGTAGCGTCTCTGGATTCGACAGGTAGGTTGCCCTCAAGCCAACTGCCAACGTCTATATCATCTGGTAGTTTTTACAAAATTGTAGCTGGGTCTGTGTCAAACGGTGCGCAAGTAATACAGCGCATTTTCAAACAAAGAATACAGATTGATGCAATCCATGCGGTTTGCTCTTCTGGTACAGGGACAGTGCAAATACAAGTAAATGGTGTAAACGTAGGAAGCACAGTAAATGTTTCATCTTCTGACAACAACACGACGCTTTCCACGCCACAAGAGATAGACGCTACTTCTGCAAATAAGAAGATTGGTTTTAACATAACCAATGCGTCTAGCTTGAACGATTTAGAGGTGACTTTTGCCTTCTCTATCTTGAGTAGCTAATGGCGGCAGAGCCAACAAGCTACAAACAGGATGTGATAGCAAGGGTCTGCGCTTTTAAGTGCAAGTGTCCTCCCATACCTGAGCCTAACTCCTCTATAGGCTTTGTAAAGGATGGGAACTTGGTAGGTGGCGTCACTTACTCAAGTTATACAGGACGAGAGATTTGGGCGGCTATATGGGTGGACGACAGGTCTGTCTGGAGCAGGAAGAATCTCAATACCATGTTTAGCTATGCCTTTGAGGTGTGCGATGTGGTTCGGTTGTGTGTTTTGGTTGCCGAAACAAATACGACCAGTAAAAAAATGATAGAGCAATTAGGCTTTGTCAAAGAAGGACAGTATAGGAAGTATTTTGCCAACGATGTAGATGCACAAGTTTGGTCAATGTTAAGAGAAGAGTGTAAGTGGATTTAAGTTATGGGTAAAAAATCAGGACCAAAGGCTCCGCCGCCACCCCCCGACTACTCACCGCAACGTGACGAATACGTTAAAATGGTTGAAGCGGAGCGTAATGAGCAAGCTAAAAAATACAACGAAGCTATTAACTTCTTTAACAAGCAGTTGTCAGGGTACGGCGGCCAAATAGGTGACATAGGTGATGCTCTTAGTGGGTTAGATATTGATTACGATGTAGATACTCTATCTGGCTATGGCGATACGATAGACGACATTCAGTCTTTGCTAGGTGATTTTTTAGCAGGAGACGTTTCTGGGTTTGAGGCTTTTACACCTCTTGCGCCACCCGACCCAACAATCGGTTCTATGGGAAACGAAGACCTAGAGTTTTTGGATAGCCCTAAGTATCAAAAACTTGCTCAAATGCAGAAAGAGGCAAAAGAACAACGCGTTCCTAGTTTGACCTACGATGCCTTTGGCTTGCCAACAAACCCTAATTTTTCAGCAACAGGCACGTCTTACGGACAGCCTGTGAGTTTGGCCACGCCAACACTTAATGAATTAAACTTTGCTCAGGCAAATAAATTTTTAAGAGAGTTAGCCGAGCTTGAGTCAATCATTGGCGGCCTTGAAACTGGCAGGCAGTCTGAGTTAGACCGTATAAAAAACTTCTTTAGCGGCTACACAGATGATTTCAATACGTCTGATATTGATGTCGCTTATGACCCGCTGTCCACAGACTTTGATAAATACTTAGCCCAACTATCAAAAGCCGAAAATGAGCTTGGTGGATTTGAAAGCAAACTCGATTTTTCTGCCGACAAAACCGCTACTCTGGCAGAGCTTGAGGAGCTTCGAGGTATTATCCAAGGCCGTAAAGAGGAAAAGGCCGCAGAAGAAACCAGGATAGGCGACTTCGGAACAGACATAGACACGCGTCTAGACAACTTAAGAGATGAAATAGAGGCTCTTGGTATTGCTGACGTTGAAGACCCTAGTGGCTTTAACGATAGATTGGAAGCTATTAGGGACGAAATATCTGAATTTGATTCGGAACTGGATTTTAATTTTGCTGGCGACACAGCTACAGCATTTGAGCTTGAAGACATGATATCTAGCTTGCAAGACAAACGCGCGGCCGAAGAAGCTAGGATTGATAACTTCCGCAAACAATACGAAAGCCTCTTGGAGTCTGGCACAAAAGGCGTAAATCGTATGGATTTATACGACTTGTTTGCCATCGAAGATGCGCAATCAGACTTGGATAAGTTTATAAAAGACCTTCAGGGTTTTGAGTCTGAGCTTGCCTTTGATTTTAGCGACCTGATAGAAGGCGCGGCTGACCCACAAGCGGCTCTAACACAACTGCTTGCTGACAGAACAGGCAAACTTACTAAAGAGCAGGCTGACGTAGATGCTATTCTTGAGCAAATTACAGGCGTAGCAGATTACGATGAAGCCGCAATGAACAGGCTTAAAAACAATCTTATAGATGAGCTTGCTGACTTGAACAGGTTTACTGGCGGGCTTGACGCAAACCGAGACTCTATCGAGGGTGGGTTAGATAGCATAGAAGCCTTGCTGGATACACTAGCTACAAAGCGCGGCACTATTGAGTCAGATGCCTTAAAAGCGTTGCAAGATGCTCGCGGAAATACTTTTAACACCCTGGACGATGTGGCTACAGCAGAAGAACTTATGAATACAATCTTGGGCCAGTCCGAGACGTATAAGGCATCGCAAGCCCAAGACGAACTAGATTTGCTGGCGGCACTACTTGGTGACGAAAGAACCAGAATACAGGGGGACATGGACACAGTGGAGGCGCGCGAACAGGCGGCGGCCGCTGAAATAGAGGGTTTGACAGACGCCTACGGAAACCTGTTATTCCCAACAGTTGCTGACGGTCAACAAGATATCCTCACTGAAGAGGCTTTGCAGGCTTATCTTGCTAACCTAGATGATGAAGATGAGCTACAGAACCTCGAATACGATAGCTCTTTCGCCCGCAGTCTTTTGGGTAGGGGTGTTGGATAATGAGTTTTGGGACCGCATTTAATGTAGCCAGTAATGTCTACGGGTTGTACACCTCAAGCAAGGCGGCTAAAAACGCCGCGCAGTGGATGAAATACAACGCCGCTTTGCAACGCGATGCGCGTCAGCTTCAGGGCAATTTATTTCAGATAGGGTTTGATTCTCAAGAAAGGGCAAGAGCGCAGGAATACCAAAGATATCTTGATGAAATGGCGTTCTTTGAGGAAAACCGATTTAATCAAGAAGAAATACAGCGTTATCTGCGCCAACAGGACGAATCGTCGGAACAGTTTTTTCAAGACCAAAACCAACTTATTCGTGAACGCCAGAAAATGCTCGACCGCGCCGCGCGCGAAAAACGTATTTTTGAATTAGAGCAAATAGCTGAAAACAAAAGAATTAGAAAAGAAGAGCGTGCGTTTGCCTTACAACAACTAGAGCGTGAGGAAGAGCGCGCGGCTATGACAGATTCTCAAGCGCGGTTAGACAGAGAGTTCTTGGCCCGCGAAGAACGCTTGCTTGAAGACCGCGAAAGACGCCAACAGGAGCGCGAAAGAGAAGTAGCTATTGCAGATGACATATTATCTCAGACAGCTAGAACACGAGACAATTTGACGAACATTATAGAAGAGGCAGGAAACCTGCAACAGCCTGACCTTGCTGGCGGCGAAGAAATAGGTGCGCGAGCAGACGAAAAATTTGCGGCGCTTAACGCCGCTATTGAGCGCGAGATAGATTCTCTTCTATCTAAAGAAGAGGCTAACGCAATCAGAAGAGGTGTAGGAGCAAGCGGCGCTGATAACACAGCTAGACAAGCAGAAATACTTGCTCGCATGGCCCCAACCCTTCAAAGCGCCGCACAAAAAAGCTACGCAGATGCTTTATCTGAGGTCTCAGCAGAAAACAAAATTAAGACGGACAGGTTTAACTTACTGCGCCAAGCTCTTGCAGACAGGCTTTCTAACGAAACCTTGGCTGGCACAACGGGTCTTAATCTAGACACAAGGCTTCGTCAGGCAACTAGCGGGGTTTATGACCGAGACGTAGGTTCTGCATTTAACTCAGGATTAAGCAGAGGTCCGTTGTTATCAAACACTGGTGTTAGCGGGCCATTATCCATAAATAGCCTGGCACAAATATATGGCGCGCCTAGCTCTGGCGTTGGAGCTTTGCAGGCTATGACCAACCCATTCCAAAGCCGCACTAACTACAATCCGTTATCTGGGTTACGTCTTCCTGGCCAGCAAAACACGCCTATAGACATAAGCAACTTTATCAATATGGCTAACAAACAGTACGAACAAGCAGGTGCAGGTATGAGCGCCGCTCAAACAGCGGGCGCTCAAGCAGGTAAAATTGGCGGCCAATATTTGGCAGATGCTCTTGGGGGATTCGCGAATATCCTTGATAACAAATTTGGCGGCACTTACGACGATGAAGGCAACTATTCGGGCGGCTCTCCGTTTTACAATAAACTCTTTGGTTACGGTAGTTAAGGAAACGTAAAATGTTTGGAATGTTTTCAATAGATGCGGCAGAAGGATTTATGGAGCGTCGAGACCAACTCGACACAAGGCGCTCTGATATTGCCAGAAGATTTAACGAATATCGAAAAGCTAATCCCTACGCAACGGCTCTGGACTTGCAAAACTATGCTGACTCTTTAGTTGGCAGTGATTTCTTTTTGCGCCCTGGCAACGCCACGGGCGACGCTCTTCAGAATATTGCGAAACAAAACGAGGTTAATAGGAATATACGTGACCGAAAGCGAGTGTTGGATGCGTTTGAGCAAGACAAACAACTTAGCGGTCAGGTAACTGATATCTTTACAAGAGAGTTTAAAATGTCTGGCGATGCTGATGCGGCGTTACAAAGTACAAAAGATATTTTTATGATGAATAAACCAGGCGACCCTCGCATGGATTCAATCATTAATAATTCTTTGTCTAGTTTAGAAAGCGGCAAAGATGCTCTTGTTCAAAACATAGTCTATCAAGGTCTTGGCGAATTTGCAGACCAAATAAAAGCCCAAATGCAAATGGGCATAGATGAAGGAACTGTCATAAATAGTCTGCCTCCGCATTTGAGAGGAGAATTAGCAGAAAGTTTCGTAAAAAGTCAGGCAACTATATTCGACCAAGGTCAAAGAGAAACAGTCTATAACCAAGCGGTAGCGGCGCTAAAAGACCCAGTTGTAGCAAAAGCGCTTGGCTTTGGTGATTTTAGTATCATCAAAGAAAGGCTCGGCCCAGAAAGATTTGATAAGTACAATCAAGACAATCGGCTTAAAAACCATATCGAAAATATGTTCAACACAAGCAGGATACAAGAATGGAATGAAAGGTCGAGGGCAGGATACACAGCCGCTCTTGAAAGAGCTACTGAAAGGCGTGAAACCGCTATTGCTAGACAGACGTCAGCTTTTGCAGGTTATATCGAGGGCGCTGAAAGCGAAACAGACTTAGCCGCTGTACGTGCTTTAAATTTCTTAAACAGCAAGGTTATTGACCCTAGTGCGTACAGAAAAATAATGAGAATATTGAATAACAATACAAGCACTAACCCTGATGATATCATTAACTTAATAGAAGCAGAACTTGAGCCTAATGAATTGATGGAGTCTAGCGAGTTTATAGAGCGAGAAACTGGCCAATTCTTAAATATGTTAGGGCTTGGGGGCCAAGAACCCCAGACGTTTATGGATTGGAAAGACCAAAACCTTGGGCCAAAAGGCCAGATTCCTAAACAGGTAGAAATAGCTATTAACACGACTTCTTCTGCTTTGGGCAATACGTCTCAACTATACGGGGGAACAAACAGGTTTGGTTTGATTACTCCAAGCGCTTACCAACAACATGCAACCGACATAGAAAACGCCATACGAATGGCGATGGAAACTAAGGACGACATCAGTCAGTCTCGCAGAGCCATTAAAAATCAATACAACTTCTTAGCCTCATTTCGTGAGGGAGAAAACGGCGAGCAAATAAACGTAAGTAACGAACAGAGTGAAGCAGACAAACAACTTTATGCAGAAGAAAGAAAAGTTAACAACCATTTAGAAGCGCTGAGAAAAAAACTAAACGAAGTGCGTAGACAGGCTACGACTCGAGGCTCCACAAATCGCCCGTTTACTTCGTATACTGGCCCCGAAATTACTGACGCCGCACAAGCAATGGCTAGGTACGCCGCAGGTCAAAGATTGACAACCAATGCGCAACTCCAAAGACTGGCATTGCAATACGCGGCCATGATGGGTGTGCGAGACGGCAACCAACCAGGTCGAGGTGTGCCAAGCGGAGACCAAAAAGAACTTGCGCGCGCCCTTCTAAACGCATTGCCGTAAATTGGGACGACAAGCTAGGCGTATTCTCCTACATTTGTGTTAACAAACCACAAATGGAAACTGGAGAACCTAGTGGCAAAGAATGAAGATTTCGACCCTATGCAGGGCTACTCACGTGGCTTTACTCAAGACATTTACAAAGGCTCTGACCCTGTTCAGCCGCAAGCTGTACTTAGCAGTAGCACAGGGCTAGATGCTCTTAATGACCCTCAATTTATATCGGAGCTTGTCGAATACTACGGCAAAAAAGGTGATATAGAAGACCCGTCCGATATTGAGGCGCTCTTAGACGAGTTTTACTCAGACCAGACGTGGGACGCTATGAACTCCATAGCCGCGGCACACGACATCTATGAAACAAAAAACATGGAAGACCGCCAGGTCTTGCTCAAAGGCAGAATCAAACAGGTATACGATAGCTTGCCTAATGCGTTTGCCGAGGGCGGTCGTGGTTTTAGCGGGTTTGCCCAAAACGCATTTGCGGCTCTCGCTGACCCTATAAACCTAGTTGGCTTTGGCTCTGGTGCTATAGCGGCAAAGACCGCCGCGCGGTCTGCCGCAAACCTCACACAAAAGCAGATACTAGGCAGGGCGGCTAGTAGAGGTGCTATTACAGAAGGTATTGTTGGTACTGGTGTAGGCGGTGTTCAAGAAAGCCTACAACAAGGTCGAGACCTAGCCACTGGCATCCGAGACGAGTTCGATGTTGGTGAATTGGCTTTTGCCGCGGGCGTTGAAGGTGGTTTAAGCGCTGGTCTAGGCGGTCTATTTGGTCTTGCAGGTGGCGCGGCCGCTACTCAGGCGCGCGCTGGTGCTGGCGCAACAAGAACAGACAAAGTAGCCAGCGCAGTGTTAGCACCCGCTCGTGCTACAGGGCGTGGCCTCGATGCAGTCTTTGGTGTATTTGGTAAGCAATTTACTTTGCAGGCTGAAAACGCACGTCTAGCAGAACTTGGGTTTAGTGCTGATGACATTCAATATTTGGTCGATAAAGGAGCGGCCAGAGAAAACATTGCAATGATTCTCAAGAATAACCTCGCGCGCGATGAGTATTTTGGTCGCATAGAAGAGGGCAATGTTGAGGGACTAGACCTACCAGACGCTGATGAAATTGCCGCAGTTGGTGAAGACGTAACAACTGACCCACGCTTTCCTAACTTACCCGAACAATTATCTGCTTCTACAGCCCGCATACAAAGCCGACAAGTAGAGTTGCAAGAAGACTTGCGGCAAGCGCGTGAAACTGGCGATACAGAGAACGAAAAAGAAGTTCTCAAGGAGCTTGCCACCGTCTCCCAGATGGAGGGTTTGGCAACAAGAATAGGTCAGTACGAAGCGGAAATAGCCGCAGACTTTGAAAGCCCTAACAAAACAACACGTGATGCGGCGGCCCAACGCGCTTTAGATTTACGTAAACTCATTGCAGACTTTGAGAACTTTTCTCGCAGTGGTGACAGCGCTTCGGCCCAAGCTGTACAAGAAAGCGCCGCTGTTGTAGAGGCCGCCTCGCCAACACCAAGGACAGAGGCCGCGCCTGTTGAGACCCCAGCACAGCCAGCGCAAGCCGTAGAAACTGAGACGCCACCAGCCGAAACTACTGAATTACCTGCTGACATGTTTTCTACAAAAGCCGTGCGGGGTATGGCTCAAAATGCTGGGCTTACAGAAGAGGACTTTGCTAATGTCACGCCTACGACAAAAGGCGGCAAAAAATATAATGTCAAAGACGTGCGCGCTGTTATTGCGTCCAAAGGCAACCAGCCTGCGGCAGAGCCAGCTACGTCTCAACCTGTCGAAGTAGTAGAGCCAGAAACAACAGCGCCAGAAACTGGTGTTGAACCAGACAGTACGAAGCCAGTAGACGACTCGCCTATTGAGTTTATTTACATGGAGGACGGAGAGTTCCTGCTACCTGGCTACCGAGAAAAAACTAGCGGAGCAGTAATCGTAAGACTTCCAGATGACCAGTCCGCTGTTTCGTTACCACAAGAAGCCGCAGGGCCAATACGCCCGCTAACGCCAGATACAATTAATTATAGAAGCGAAAATCAAAGACAGGCTGTGGCGAACGTCTTATCACAGCTTGGCAAAACAGAAGAGGATTTAGCCGAAGCTATAGCCCATGGCACTATTCCTGTATCAAAAGACGGAACAATAAAACAAATAAAACGACCCAATCTAGTTAAGGCTCTTACACAATTTGATGACGTCGAAGCAGGGGCAACACCTGACACGACATACACAGCCCGCGCAGAAAAAGTTTTACAAGAGCTAGACGATGAAACTGACGGAATGTTTGGTCAGATACTCCAACAAGCCCCAGACGTTGCAAGGTTAGCCCTTATCAAAAAAGACCCAGAGCAGGGTGAGCGTATTTTCAATGAGCTTATGGAAGCGGTTGACGAAGATACGGTCGGAAAGACTTTTAATAAAGATAATATACAAGGCAATGTTGAGCTAACAGGCACAGAGCAAAAGAAAGTAAAACAACTTACTAAAAATATGATGGCTAATGGTTTGCCAGAACCAACAGCCAGAATTGCCGCTGTCGTAAGGGTGCTGAAGGAGCGTGGCAAGCCAATCGAAAAAACTAGCGGCGATTTAACTGGAACGCTTGCTAACCCACCAACTGAAACTACTGCTGGCAGAAGCACATTTAACAGAATACAGAGCTTCCTAAAACGTGGCGAATTTATTGGGCGCGCGCCATCAGTACCAGAAGGGCTAGACCCTGACACTAAAACTATTTACGGCTATGACAACGCTGTGGCCGCGGCAAATAAGTTGGTCGAAGAAGAATACGAAGTACGCTTTGACGTGCCAGCGCCAACTGACGAAAACCCAAATGCTATGCGCGAGGTCGTGCAAACAAAAACAAGGCTTGTGCCAAATACGGGTGTCCAGGTTTACGTCTCGACGGGTGGTGAGCGTATTGCCGACGGCCAAGGAACGCTAGTTCCGAGAGCAGGCGGCAAGAAAAATATTATCAAGCCTGAGCATGCAAAAAAAGGTGAGACTTATTTTTACGACCCAATAACCAACAAGGCATACAAGCACGAAGCAAACATGCGTATGGCCCGTGGTGAAGGGCCAAACCAAACGCACTACACATCCACAGATGTGCCAGTGCGCGCGGACAAAGACATTATAAAAACAGCAAGAGCGCAGTTTGACGAAGACGGTGACTTGCGCGCATTCGCTCAAGCGCTAAAACAAACTGGCAAAAACAGCCTTACGCCAGTTGCATCAGACATTCCAGACGTCCCTGTATTAAGCACTAACGGCAAACGACTTGCCCTGCGGAATAAAGAGACAGGCAAGATACGCGTCATAGGGCAAAACCAGATTGACGAAGGTAAGGGCATCGAGGCTTTGCTTGGCAAAGCAGACATAGAAGATTTTGAAATTGGTCACACGAAAGGCGCTCGCAACTCCCAAGTTGCTACGGAGCAGTTCGAGGTTTGGTCGCCAAATAAAATTAAACGCCCATATCTGACGGCACAACAAGCGTCTCAACAGGTTGTGCCTTTGTCGCCCGCAAAATTTGTTGAAGAAATAGATGGCTTGAGGTCTTTACTAGATGCGATGCCTTTGCCGAGAGACAGAAGAGTTGATGTAAATGCACTGTTGGACAACTTAGTAGAAAACGCTGGCGAAGTAGATAAATTAAGTTTTGTAAATGCTATAGATTATGTCGAAATGAGCGTTGGTTGGCCGCGTCTCGGTCAAGGGGATATGCAAAAAACTTATGCTGAGTTTTTTGCAGGATTGCAGACATTCAGGTCTTCTATTGTTCCCGAAGATGTAAGATATCCTGGCAAGACAATCGCGCAAT
>Ga0310343_10001864_pt1 | contig 10948 bp, 13 predicted proteins | sample HC15DNA2025_MG_FD_203519 | JGI IMG/M metagenome (GOLD analysis project Ga0310343, IMG submission 203519) | Marine microbial communities from station ALOHA, North Pacific Subtropical Gyre - HC15-DNA-20-25_MG | ecosystem: Environmental > Aquatic > Marine > Oceanic | place: Pacific Ocean: North...
ATTTTGTATTCCTTCATTAATATAATCAACTATCTCCTCACCGTAATGAGCACCAATATGAATAATACCTTTGATATTCATATTATATTTCATTTTTAAATTGCTAAAACTAATCAGCATTGAAAATCTCCATCAATTGTTCCACAGTTTTACTGAAAGATAAATTATCTCTAATGAATGATTTTGGATCATACTCATTTATTGTAGCATAAAATTTAGAAAATGTCTCTTCTAATTCATCCTTACTAAAAAATACTTCTCCACATCTTTCATCCCAGTATGGAATTGAGGTTGCGGGAACTCTGTATGCTTCTCCTTGATCTAACCACTCCTTAATATCCCAAGCAATAATTGGAACTCCCATAGACATTATTTCTTGAACTGCAATACCCTGACTCTCTGTGCCATTGATAAGGAAACAAAACTTTGCACTGTTGACTAATTGTTTGAATCCATCTTCACTATATCCACCATACTCAACCATACGATATGATAGACCATTACTCACAAGAAACTTTTTGACCACTTCCAATTCACTCTGGTCTCTTCTCTTAAAATATATGAGGCAATCATAATTTACTTCTCTCACATTATCAAACTCCTCTACACCAACTGGCCAGTTTCTTATTTTATTTTCTGGGAAACCAAACTTGTTAACGTATAAATCTTTTACCCATTGTGATGGTGTAATAAGGGACTTATAATAAGATGGATTTTCTTTTAAATCATTTACGTGTTCATCAAACATCCATATTTGTGGACCAATAATACAATTCTCTAAATTTAATTCAGAGTGTTTTACGTGACCTGTCCAATCATATTGAAGTAAAAAATTGTTTTTATATTTTTCCTCATTAATTGCATAATCAATCTTTTCTTGTTCTAAACTCATTAATAAATTTTTTACAACTTTATGTGGACCATTCATTGTTTGTGAGTGACCCCAGTATGCTTCTGAATAATATAGATTAATCATAACCAAACAGTTTGTTTTAACATTTCATCTGGTAATGTATCAGACCAGATGTAATCAGTATGTTTATTATCTATCTTTGGTTCAAACATCTTTTCTACAGGAACAATATGTAAGAGTGTAGGTGTATGTGTTGCTCTTGCATCAGGTACATCAGGAAAAATATAATTTGAATATCCGATCATTTTAAACTCAGGGAAACTTCTACCTATCTCTTGCTTCATAACTCTCTCTGCTAACTCTGCCATTGTTTCTTTAAATCTCAATCTACCACCAATCACCCAATATACATCTTTAACAGGTTCTTCTTTCCTTTTAATTAACAGATATTTTTTCTCAGCGAAAATTAAAAAGTCACCACAGAAAACTGGCATCGTTTTTAATATCTTTTGATACTCTTCTTCTGGTATAAAAGTCATAACCAAGTCCAGTCACTAAACTCCATATCTTTCACGGATTTACCTGCACAACTATCAGCAAACCAATTACTTGGAGCGACTACTTTTTCACTATCACCCAACCAAGCACCCCACCAAGAGAATGATGAATTTGCAATGATGTGATAATCACATTTTGTCATCAAACATAAATCAATATCTGCATCATTTCCTTCAGATATCATCACACTATCATCTGCAAAAAGTCCCTGCTCTTGACACCACTTAGGGTCATCAGAGAATACAAGTATTTGTACATTCTTATCAAATAATTTTAATGCATTCTCATAGTAACTTATGGGTTGTAGTGGATGATTATTATTTACAGTGTAATCTGTTCTTCTAATATGTAATGATACAACTTTCTTCCCACTAATTGATTCAAACATCTCATTACATAATGATTCTACTTCATTTGAAAATCTAAAGTCATTTTTAATTTCATCTGCAATATGTTGAAAGTATTTTGGTGATTGAAAATAACCAAACAAATCTACATTATCAGGACAAGACCTAAACAGTTCTTCATCAAACTCGTGCATTCTTTCTTGAAGCATTGGGTTTCTTAATATCTCAATTTTATTCTTACTAATATTTTCAAATACATTGTAGATATTAAGTGGCGAATCTTTTACTAAAGGATCATTCTGTCCAAAGACTTGCTCTGGTGGTATTGTAAATTCAAAACCACGATTTCTTGCAATACCTTTGAGTGATGCATACTGAAACATCTGATTTGCAAGTCTTCCAAGATTACCTATATTGTTAAAACTAATCAAAACGTAATTCCCTATCCTTTCTGTATTTTACAGAATTGTAAATCTCTGCTTTTAAATGTGTGCTTGAATAATTATGATTTCGATTCAACCATACAATATCAATTGGAATATCTTTACCTGTGTAGTTTCCCTTTAAATAATCTGTTCCTAAAAATCTGATATCATAATCACCACTTTTAAGATAATTTAAAAATCCATTTTCAACTTCATAATATACTACATCATCAACATCTTCAAATGCCATCAATATTTCTTTTCTTTCTTCCTTCGTATGAATTGGTTTGAGTTTAATATCTCTCTCGATTGATGGGTCAAGATGTAGTGCAACTGTTAAATGATTGCAATGTCTTTTTGCATCTTTAAACATACGAACATAACCAGGATGTATTACATCAAATGCACCTGCAATGATACCTTTCTTCAGTGGTATTTTCTTTTTCCAATCTTCAACATTTATACCTTTATCATCTACAAATAAATCAGCAGTTGGTTTATGAAACATTGGTTCAATTTCGTGATACTTATATCCCCAACGATCTAATTGCTCTCTTGTCAAATCAGTCCAATCTTTACCAGATCCTCTACCTCTTGCAGTCATCATAATAATCTTATGACCATCATCAAAAAGACGATTGACCTGCTCAATCATAAAAGGATAAGGTTGAGCATCCCAATACCTTACGTTATGTCCGTCTGGATCACTGGGTGTCTCGCAAAGAGTACCATCAATGTCAAAACAATACTTCATACAACTCCGTGAAGAAAAATTTGGTGTACGCATTCAACAACACCATAACTGTCGCTATCTATATGATAGTTCCAAAGTGCATTTTTTGCTACCGTTCTTATTGTATTATCACTCTTAAATCCTGTCAACACTCCATAGTCAGTGTTTTCTTTTTCACACCAATTTAAACAGTTTAACATATTCGGAGACTCACCACCAGAACTCATAATAATAACTAAACTTTCTTTCTCAACATAATATTCTAAAAACTTTTCGTATGCTTTATCATATCCAAAATCATTTGATAACATTGTTATCATTGATGGGTCAGATAGTATTGATACTCTCTTACCGTGAAACTTCATATAGTCCTGAGAGATATGAGATGCAACAGAATTGCTACCACCATTTCCTAAAATTATAATTCTTGGATGTGTATGAAATGCTTTTTGAAATTTGAAGAACTCAACTTCCATATGAGCAGACTCAAGAGTTTCAACATACTCTTCAAAAGGATTCATAATTCTTTTCCAGTTACACCGTTAGTTTCTACATCTATTTTAACACAATCAAACGGAATATTCAACTGTCCCTTTTTAGAAAATGTTAGGAAGAAACCACCATTACCTGCACCACATAATTTATGTGCTATTACAGATTTGTTTTCAATTAATTCTTCATCCATTTGTTTTATCCAACTATTCTTTAAAATTGTATCTGATGTATTTTTCTTTAATATCCAACTTTCATTAATTAAATTTAAAAAATCATCATAATTTTTTTTGTAAAAAGCATCGTGTGCAACTTCAACAGTTTCTAACAATGGTTTTGATTTTTCAATATTTGCGGTTACATCTTTCAAAACTTTTTTAGAATTTCTAGTTACACCTGTAAATACTAAATGTGCATCAAACTCACGAAATAAATCAGAGTTCATAAAATTATATTTGACAATGCCACCTCTCTTAAATTCAATTCTTTTAAATCCACCCACTCCACAACCATATGGATCTTGATAACCACAATAAGGATTCATAATTAATTCTAATTGATATGCCATCTCACATATTTCAACATCTGTCATCGGTGTTTTGTAATACATTGAAAGACATTTAAGTAAACTAATAATGTATGATGATGAGGATGCAAGACCACTACCCTGTGAGTATGCATCACTGGTCATTGAAACATTTACGGGTGGTGTTCTAAAGTAATCAAGAACAATTCTGATTAATTCATTTTTAATTTTACGAACATCAGTTACCTCTTCTCTTTTTGAATAATTAATTACATATTTACCACCTTGATTATTATATCCTAACTTATCTTTATGTAATGTGATATAAGTTTTAAGACTACACGCAAAACTTATTACAGAACCATATCCATATCTCTCAACAAAGACTGGATTATCAGTCGAACCACCAAATAAAGATACTCGTAATGGACAAGATGAAATAAACATTATGATACATCCCTCAACACATTTAACTCTTCCATTTTTTTACTACAGTATTCGATTATATTATCAATAGAAGATGCACAATCCAACCATTCTTTATATTCAACAATACTATCATATATTGTTCTGCTTGGTTTCCAACCTAAACTCTCAAGTTTAGATATATCAGACCATATGTGACGTGTATCACCAAAGCGATATTTCCCAGAGGGTTTTGGTTGATAATCTTTAACATCATATATTTTTGCACAAGCACTTGCAAACTGATTTACAGTAACGGGTGCACCTCCACCAACATTAAACATTTCATAGTCTGCACGTTCATCCTCTAGAACTAAAAGATTAGCATCTACAACATCGTGTATGTTTACGAAATCTCTTACTTGATTTCCATCTTCATATATCTGTGGTTCTTTTCCTTGATGAAATGCTAATGAGAAGATACGACACGCACCACTATAAGCATTATAAAAACTTTGTCTTGAACCTTGTACAATTGAATATCTCATTGCAACTGTAGGTATCTTATATCTCTTTCCTAATTGTAATGCAAACATCTCTTCTGCAATCTTACTCATACCATATGGATTCTGAGGATTTGATATTCTCTCTGGTGTTTTTGCTAAGAATAATTCACCACCATCGTCTGTTGATAAATCAAATATTCCTCTCTTTAAATTCTCTTCTAATCTTGTATCTGGTAAAACTTCATTCCCACAACTATCAAGATATAAACCCTCTCCAAGTGCTGCCTGACTACTTGCAACAATAATTTTTTTGATTGGTAAATTATCTCTGACTATAATCTCATATATCCTAGCAGTTGATGATACATTTACATCTACAAATCTTGAAAAGTATGGTAGATAATCTTGAAATGCTGCAAGATGATAAACATAATCAACACCTTGTAATGCTTCTGTTATGGCACGAATATCAGTTACACTACCTGCCATAAATTCTATCCGATCATCAAGGTATTCTGGTATAGAATTATGAATAGGTTTTTGAAGTGAATCAAGAACTCTAACTTCATATCCTTCTTTCAATAAACGGTCAGCAGTATGAGATCCAATGAAACCTGCTCCACCTGTAATTAATACTTTCATTTTTTAATAGCGATAAATCCCTTACTTCTACCTGGTGGGTCAGTAAGCACATAATCATTATAGAACTCAAACTCCCAATCCGCAAGTGTGTCACTCCACCATTCGGGTGGTCTAATATTCCAACACTCACGATGATAAAAATCACCCCAAGGTTCAGAGCAAGCAAGAACAGAATCTACAGGTGCAATCTTATCAATAGTTTTCAATATACCAAAAACATCTTCATCTTCAAGATGAGCAAGACAGCACATTGTAGAAAAGAAAGTTGGTTTAGATAATTTTAATTTTGATATTTCTTCTTCAGCAAATCCTTTAACATATTTTACCTTTTTATTATCTGGATATATTTTCTTTGCAATTTCAATTGCTTCTCCAGATGGTTCAATTGCATATACTTTTTTATATTTTCTTTGCTCTACCAGATAGTTAGCAAACCATCCTGTACCAGATCCAATATCAACACCAGAAGTTAATTCATACTTATCCAAAGCATCACCGTGTGGTACATCTTCCTGATATAAAAATTTAAAATCATTACTATTTTTTTCATAATGAACTCTCTTTTCTTTCTCAAGAGCATCATCTAAAATATAATTTTGATTATGCTTATTTAATGAATTAGAATTAGGCATTTGCAACTTCCTTATAAATTTCAATGTATTTTTTGATAACCGTATCTAATTTATATACATCTTCATATCTCTTGTTGGAGTTAATTTTACAATTAACAAAGTAATTTTTATTATACATCATTTTTTTCATTACCTCTGCATACTCTTCATATCCATCAACAACTTCACCTGCATCTGCTATTTGTTCTAACTGTCCCATGCTAGGAGCAGTGTGACTTATAATAGGCAAACCGTGAGACATAGCTTCGATTATAGCACAAGAACATTGTTCACCATCTGCACGTCCGTGTGCATAAACATTCAGTGTATTTAAAAACTTATGAATTGGTTCTAACTCCCCTGTTGTTGGTAGGTGTTTAAAGTTTTTTAATCCTAAATCTTTTGCCTGTTTCTGATAACTTTCACTACCACCTAGTAACAAAAAGGCAGTGTCATCAGTTTCTATCTCATCATATGCTTCAAGAGGTAATGGTGAGAAAATATGATTATCTCTTCTCTGATGAAGTCCAAAAATAAATTTATCTTCCCAACCAAATTCCTCTCTATAATTTACATCTCCAACATCAGGAATACTGAGAGGATTTGGTATTGTAACAGCTCTATCAACTGGACCTCCAGAAGCAATCCATCTATCTCTTTGTTCATTTGATATTAAAATAGTTTTCAAAGAGTTTGGTTTATTTTCTGCCATACCAGACAAATGTATGCTATCAACTATAGGTGTTTTATTAATCATATGAAAAGGATACTCTGGATGCCCAGATCGACCTGTTTGAATTAAATCATAATCATCCTCATTAAAAATATCCCAAAAATCGGTGTTAATCCAATCGTGTGTAGGTTTAGTTACGTCTTTAAATTCAACGTTAAATTTTATAGCATTGACTCCATGTTCTTTAACATATTCTACACGAGAGGGATCAGTATCAATATGTTTAAAATCTGAACCAATATAAGGTGCAGCATCACAATAAAAGTAATCAACTATAAATTCATCTTTAGGAAGTTCAGCAGCGATTGTTTGTAAAACTTTTTCAGTTCCACCTATTGCCATTCCACCAAATTTTATAAATGCAATTTTAATCATATTAATCAGAATTATTTAAAATGTTTACCCATAAATCCCAAGGATCTTTTACACCTTTTAGACAATCTCTTATAAAATCATCACCATAATCATCTGGTAAATTATCACAAAAAGGTAATAACCAGAATACATCAATATTTTTATCCCAGTAAAAACTTAATTCATGAGCCCAAGGAGAACCATTAAATTTCATATTTAATAATGAATCTGAAATAGAATCAGTCCAACCCATTTTAGGTAGTCCATACCATCTACCATTTTTAGATGTATAAATCCACCTATGATGATGAAGACCTCTAGTTGCAAAATTAGTTCCATATATCCCTTGCATATTCATCAGTTCAAAGTGTTTACTAGGAACACCAATCCAACCCGCTTTCGCAACCTTTTGTAATTGATTTACAACAAATTCTGGATGACTTAAATCTTCAAGAGTTTGACGACAAATAACAAAATCAAACACTCCATTTTTTTCAATATAATCATTTAAATTTTTCCAACCCTCTGGAAGTGTTGCATTACCAGAAATATATTCACCACTAAAAATATTACCGTGATTTGTGGTAGGGGGAATAAAATCAAATATAACATCAGTGTTATTCCAAAACCAAGGTCCAACAGAACCCCCTACATCTAATACTTTAAAGTTATTTTGACTTCTCTTTTCTGCAAGAAATTTATTTAAACTTGCCTTATGATCCTCTTCATAACCATATAAAAAATTATGCATTAAGTTTCTCCTTTAGTTGTGGAATGTGCCACACATTCAAGTCCTTAAAGTATTCTACACCATATTCATCAAAATGTCTATAGATATCTGGTAGCAAGTTCTTTCTCATAAAATATTTTTCATTCCATTCTGGGTCAAAGTTAGGTATATCTGGTAATGGTATATTCTCAATCCATTCCTCTGGCATCTGTGTCATACCTACATTATCTTCTAACATCGTAATACTATACTTATTATTAATTTCGTGTATTGCACCTTGACCTTTTTGAACTAATTCTCCTATCTGACACCAAGCTTGTTTCAGTTGAAAATTATTATAGAAACTAAACTGATAATGTAATACAGCACCGTGTTCAAGTTCTAATGTTCTTTGTGTTTCATCTGTGTTCGGTCCTATGGTTCTACCTTCACACATATACCCATAGTTGTAATCTAATGAAGGGTCATCACGAACAATAAAATCTTTAAAATTATTACTCCAAACTGTGTAATCATTTCTAAAGTGTGTGCAACTTTTCCAGAGTGCTAACCATTGCATCCTAACCTTTTCACCTGGTTCAAGTTGTGACATTATATCTCTAGCGATTGGTACAAAATTAGATGTAAATGTCTCATCAGCATCAAGACAAACAAAGTGTGTGCCACCTGCTTCTCTTCCATAATTAAAAAGATGCTGACGAATCAATCCACAAGTCCATCCACCTTTTAATTTTTCTGTATCTTCATATCCTTTGACAATGACTCCTGCATCTTCCATAATCTTACGGGAGTTGTCTGTTGAATGATCATCAACTGCAATTATCTCATCACATATTGGTTTGACATTTGACAAATATGTTGGTAGAAAATGTTCTTCATTTTTAAATGGTATAAGTCCGATTACTTTCATTTGAATGTTTTTGCTGGAATTTTTTTATCATTAATAATAATATTTTCTACATCATATGCTCTTGTTTCAGGTACTAAGTTTGGTTCTAATACTCTGACACCGTATCGAAGTTCTATAACTGTTCTTTCAATTGGTTGTTTTCTACTACCTGTGCTTAATCCTTGACCATCATTTAAATAATATCCAAGATTAAATGGAATATGTAAACCTTTGCCATTAAATGCAAGTCTTAATGCTAAATCATAATCAGCACCCGACATTAATTGCTCGTCAAACACACCTGATTTTTTCAACGCAGACTTTCTAAACATAAAGAAAGGTCCAAGAATCATACCGACTTTTAAATATTCCTCTTTACCTGTCTCATCTACATATTGTCCATCAGTAGAACCAAAACTTGGAACAATATAATAATTACCATACACAAAATTAACATCAGGATTATCATCCAATGCTTTTGCCATTACTTCAATTGAATCTGGTGTTCTTAAATCATCAACATTCCATATGCAAAGATAATCACCAGATGCATTTTCAATACAACGATTCATTGATATTCCAATAGGATCAACACCCTCCACTTGAATATGAAAAATATTATCATACTTCTCATTATATTCTTCAACCAATTTTACTTCTGCGTCTGTAGGGTCATTATGATCAAGGACAATCTCTAAATCTTTATGAGTTTGTGTTGAAAGATTATCTAAAAAACCTTTCATATACTTGCCCATATTATAACAAGGAGTGATGGTACTAACTTTAGTCATAATTTTTTTTCATAGATGTAAATATTTTTGAGATACCATCATCTAATGATGTTTTTGGTTTCCACCAGTTTGTCAAATATACACTGGCAATATTTTTAGAATTTTGTTGAACTGTATCAGTATCTATAGAAGGTTTAACAATAACATTTTTTCCAATCATTTCAAATTTTTGTTGAATAATATGTGCAATATCAATGATTTTTATTGAATTAAAACTTGTAACATGCAGTTCATCATCAGATTTAAAATCATCGTAATTATTCATCACAGTTTCAAGTGCTTCACAACAATCTTGAGCATATAAAAATTGTCTTTCCTCTTGACCGTCAGTTATCATATCAATAACACCAGTTTCAAATCCTTTTTTTATAAAATCTGTGATTACATGTGACTTCTCATAATCATTTTCAATACCATATACATTCCAAAACTTTGTAATCAATCCACCAAGAGATTTTGTATATAATTCTCCAAGATTTTTCAATAATCCATATGGTGAAAAAGAAAGATTTGACATTTGTGAAGATGCAAATACAAACTTCTTATCATATGTTTTTAATAAGTCAAAAGTATTTGCCATAATACGAGTGTTATTGTTTAGAAAATCATATGAGTGTTGATACTTTTTTAGATATCTTGAACCACCAACATCAAATGCAAGAAAGAAAATAAAGTCTGAATCCATAATGACATTTCTCAAAAACACATTTGGAATATGTGTCATATCTTCGTGATTACCATTCACAATATCAAACTCTCTTACAAGATGTCCTTTCTTTTTAAGATGCTCTGTAAGATATGCTCCTATTTGTCCACTTGAACCTAGTACAGCAACTCTCATTGATCCATCCAGTTTAAAAATTTTCTAAAAGGACTTATCTTATGAACTACTTCTTCATATCCAATACTATTTTTATACCATTCATATGTACTTTCAAGTCCTTCTCTTAATCCAATCTCAGGTTCCCATCCTAATGATTTAATCTTATCTACATCTAAAACTTTACGAAGTGTTCCATTTGGTTTTGATGTATCCCACTCATATTCATTCTCATATCCTGTAACTTCAACTATCATTTCTGCTAATTCTTTGATCGTGATATCTTCTCCTGTACCTACATTAATTATTTCCTCGTCATCATATCTTTCCATAATAATATTAAGTGCCTCTGCTAAATCATCAACGTGCAGAAACTCTCTTTTTGGTGATCCATCACCCCATAATTTAACAACCCAATGTTCACTCTTCTCTTTTGAACCATGAAACTTTGCAATCAATGATGGTAGAACGTGTCCATAATTATGATCAAAATTATCATTTGGTCCGTATAGATTGGTTGGCATCACAGCAAC